>TARA_R110002126_G_scaffold291787_2_pt1 | contig 28747 bp, 25 predicted proteins | sample TARA_R110002126 | Tara Oceans TARA_R110002126 (sample SAMEA4397536) | marine metagenome | biome: Polar Biome; feature: [DCM] deep chlorophyll maximum layer (ENVO:01000326); material: water (ENVO:00002006), including particulate matter (ENVO:01000060) such as... | depth 30 m | reverse complement strand
ATCCGGACTCAGCGCCGAGCAGGCGGTTCAAATCGAGCGGTTACGTTTCAATTGTCGTTGGTCAGAAAGTGTTGCAGGACGGCCTTCAGCATCTCCAACAGCGCCGTCCCAATGGATCAGCTCGAAACGGGCCGATCGGTTCAAGCTGATCCATTGGGACGGCACGGGACTTGCCATGCCCATAAACGTCTTGAGGATTATGGGCTAGCCGGGCCAGCCATCCTCCGTCAGGTCACGGGGCCTGACGCATCGGATGGCCGGGTGGGTACAGGAAGAGGCGACCATAGGGCAGGATCAGTTGCGGCACAAAACTGCTGTAGCAGGTGTTGAGGACCGCCGCCGGTGCCTGTCCTCTGCATTCCTGCACACAGGCCAGACGGTTGGAGTCATTTTGTTCGGCGGTGCAATGGCCATCCGAGCGGCCTGGATCGGGTTGCCATCTGAGCAAGGATTCCCGTAGCCACTTTTCATTGCCGGCGGCTGCATCAAAAAGGTCATCGGCCTGCTTGTTCAGCAGCCTTATGCGCGCCTCACGCAGATCGCGCCATACGCGCTCGTCGGCGCGCAGGTTGCCGCCTTCGGTTCCCGCATAGCGCAGCGGTGGTCGGGCTTTGATTGGCTCTCCGTAATGACGGATGATCGTATCATTGTTCTCATTGATGTAAATATGGACTATGCGTTTATCGGCCTTTTTTTCCAGTTGGTCGACAGCGTCTTTCAGGGCTTCAATTTCAGCTTCCAACTGGATGATTTTTTCTTCTGCGGCATCGTCGGCAAACGTCTGGACAGATTGAACATGGTCACGCGCCAATTGGGCGATTGCAAGTTCATGCTGGCCCTGCTGCCAGTTTGCATCACAGCGCGCTTCGCATTGCGTTATTGTCGGTCCGGCACGGCAGATGTCAAAAAAACCGGCGACCTCCGGCACACATCGGGTCTGGAATTGGGGGTTGAGCACGGAGCAGACTTTGATCGGATCGGTGCCGCAAGGGTTTGCCTGATATTCCGCAAATGCACCGGACGGTGTTGGCAGCTTTGAAAGATCCGGCAGCAGATTCGAAACATCCGGTATGTCAATTGTGGTTTCGGCTATCGCCAGACCGTCAAAATCCGGCAGGGCAAGCGGCTGCCCCTGGGCCCCCGGCGTTTGCAGCTCATCGGGAACGGGGGTCGAGGGTAACTGTGGCAGCACGGCAGTCTCGGGAAGTGTGACGTCACCATCTGCAGGCGCGTCATCGCTCGGTCGTTCCACGCCAAGACGCTGCCGCAATGCTTCCAGCCGTTTGACGAATTGTTTTTCAAAGCTGTTTTCCAGACTGGCATCCACGGCCATTTCCTGCAGCGATCTTTCTGCCGCATCAATTTCAGCCTGCTCGCGTTCCCAATCCATATTGTCGACAAAAACTTTGGTTTCGCAATCCATGAAAGGTGGGTAGTCCGCCTCTCTGACAATAGTGTCGACGCGAGCGAGTGTTTCTTCCAACAGGTCTTGATAGGTCACGCCGACGATTTGGGTACGAAACGCGGTGGAGTTCTGACGTTTGACATCGTTGAGCGCCCCGTCTGGAATATTCCCGGTGTTTTCAGCGATCGTTTTCCAGAAGACAAACCAGCCATTGATGGCCTTGTCGCGCAACTGCCCTGGCAGAGCAAGGGGCTCAGTGTTTTCTGAAAATTCCAGCACCGCTTCAATGGCAGAATCGATCTCCATGATCTGGTTTTCAATATGCAATTTGACGTCGACATTGGCATGGATCAATCTCTTGAGGGCGCTTTGATAGGTCTCCCGGTTGCAGGAGAGTGCAGCCCTCTTGACATTTTCCAGTTCCCGGTTGGCCTTGGTGATCAGCCGATTGGCCCGCTGGAACATCACTTCGAGAGGATTGTCGAGGTCCGAAAAATCGACATATTTCCGTACAAACTCGTTTCTAAACGCAGATTCCATATCTACTTTTTCGCTAAATACCGGGTACTGTGCCGTACCGGAAAACAGAGCCAGAATCATCTGCAGTCTGTCTGATAAGGCATATTCAATGTCGATGAGCTTTAGGGGCTGATGGTCATTGTCGCCGCCTTGCGAAAGTGCTCCGGATGCCAGTGAGAGGAGCACCAAGCAGGTTGCCCCGATTCTGGTGATATGTGACATGAGATTGCCATTGCCTCCCAATTTTGCGTCAACATCTGCACCGGTGTCGGCCAGCGCAGGATTGACCCGTGCCGGAATATCAAGCAGATGTGCCGAAGGTTCAGAAAACACCCTGGACGTGTATTGAGTCAAGAATGGCCCGCAAACCCCGTTCGCCTGGAGTTCAAGACGCCCCTGATCGGGGACCAAACTTCCATCATACTCTTCAAGCATATGAAACCTGAAAAGGGACAGGATCCGACACGACGCCAAGTTCGGGTTTTACCAGTGGGTTGTCCGGGTGGTCGTGATCGGGATGCAGCTTTCGCGGTCGCTTGGGCATCTTTGGAACAGCAACATGGGGGGGCGGATAACACGCAATCTGGATTTTTCAGGTGAAATGCGCATATGCTCAAAACGTGGTTAAAGGGCACAATTCAAATCAAGGTGCGTTCTATGGCTCACTACGTAAAACTGGCCGACGAGATCATCGCCGAAATACGCAGGGAATCCAAATTGCATGGCCGCTCTGTTGCTGGACAATTGGCCCATTGGGTCAGGATCGGCCGCACAATGGAGAGATCGAAGGCCTTCGACTGCAAGCGCATCCGTGATGTTCTCGAAGGCACGCTGTCGCCAGACGCGCTTGCACCTGTTGAGCAGTATGTCTGGTTTGATCAGTTTACAGCGAACATGATCGCGCCTGGCGAGCAGGAAAAGGCGTTCTATGCAAAGCGCCGCAAACTCGGTCGTGGCGTCGGGATGTCGAAATCTGGCGAACTGGTCTACGAGACAAACGTCGCTGATGACGCGGGATAAGAGGCCTACGCTGGTCATGCTCGCCGGGCCGCATGGTTCCGGTCGGTCTCCGCTCCTTGAAACCCGCATTGCGCCCAGATTTGCGAAACCCTTGTGTGCCTCACTCCTGAATGGGCCTTGAAAATCTACGGAGCTGATCTGCTGGTGTAATTGATGATTTTGAACCGAGTCTCCTGCCAACGCCCCACCGTTTTCGCCTGATCTGGAACCAAAGCCCGCGCTGTTGGTTACCCATGCAAGTAAACAGGAGACGGCATGGCCAGGATCACCACCATCAATCCCGCGACCGAAGAAAAAATTGAGACCTACGCGCTGATGAGTGAGAGCGAAGCGATCGACCGGGTGGACAAGTGCCATGCGGCATTTCTGCAGTGGCGCAAGCTGTCTCACCAGGAGCGGGGAGAATATCTGACGCGGATCGCACAGACGCTGCGGGACAATGCCGGTGAACTGGCCGCATTGATGACCAGGGAAACCGGAAAGCTTCTGAAAGACGGCCATACCGAAGTTGAAATCTGCGCTGCGATCTTTGACTATACCGCGGCCCATGGGCCTGACGCGCTGGCCGATGAGGAGCGCACCCATGGTCGGGGTGATAAGCGCGGCGTGGTCAGCTACCAGCCGCTTGGCGTGATCTACTCGATCCAGCCGTGGAACTTTCCGCTGTACCAGCCGGTCCGCGTGTTGGCCGCCAATCTGATGACCGGCAACGGTTGTGTGCTCAAACACGCCAGCATATGCACCGGATCGGGCCTGCGCCTGCGCGAATTGTGCATTGAGGCGGGCCTGCCTGAAGACCTGTTTCAGGTCATCCTCATCGACCACGATACCAGCGATACATTGATCGCACACCCCAAGGTGCGCGGCGTGACATTGACGGGCAGCGACGGGGCCGGACGGCATGTGGGCGCGGTCGCAGCCAGGGCGCTGAAAAAGACTGTGCTCGAGCTGGGCTCCAACGACGCCTATCTTGTGCTGGACGATGCCGACATCGAAACGGCTGTCAAATTCTCGGTCATCGGGCGGCTTTACAACAACGGGGAGACCTGTGTTTCGGCCAAACGTTTTATCGTCACTCAAAAGGTCTATGATGCCTTTGTGGATGCCTTTGTCGCCCGGATGAAAGATATCAAATTGGGCGATCCCACTGACGAGGACACGCAACTGGGCCCGCTTTCCAGTCAGGATCAGTTTGAAACGGTTAGGAGCCAGGTCGAAGAAAGCGTTGCGAAGGGCGCCACCATCCTGTGCGGCGGCCAGGCGCCTGAGCGCAAGGGGGCCTATTATCCGGCCACGGTGCTGGCTGATCTCGCACCGGGCATGCCGGCCTATGATGATGAAATCTTCGGACCTGTTGCTTCGATCATCCGCGCCAGCGATGATGAGGACGCCATGCGTCTTGCCAATGAAAGCCGCTACGGTCTGGGCGGCGGCATTTTCTGCCGTGATGAAGAACACGCCCTGAAACTGGCCCGTGACCATTTTGACACGGGCATGATCCGCATCAACTCCTTCGGTGCGGCGGATCCCAATATGCCCTTTGGCGGGGTCAAGGGTTCAGGCTATGGGCGCGAACACGGCGGCTTTGGCATGAAGGAATTTGCAAATGCGAAAGCGATTTTTCTGCCATGATTACACTGCACGCCCTTCAGTTTTCCCGCGCAACCCGTGTGCTTTGGCTGCTCAACGACCTCGGGCAGCCCTGCAACCGGATCGATTACCAGCGCACCGCCGAATTTCGCGCGCCTGAGGTTCTGTCCAAGGTTCATCCGCTGGGCAAATCGCCGGTGATTGAAGACGGGGATGAGATGATCGCGGAATCATCGACAATTCTGCGCTATCTGGACGCAAAATATGGCGACAATAGCCACCAGCCGCCGCAGGCGACACCGGCTTTCTGGCGGCACGAGGCGCTGTTTGACTATGTCGAATCCTCATTTGCCGAGGTGGCCCTGCAGGCAATCCTGCCGCTTTTCCGCGGCAAGGATGTGCCGGAAGCGACCAAGGCGGCATTGGACAAACACCTGTCCTATATCGAGCAGGAATTGTCGGAAGGCCCCTTGCTTTGTGGTGAGGATCTGACGCTGGCCGATATCCAGATCGCCTACATTCTGGCCCTGCTGGACCGCTTCGCGATGCTGGACGGACACCCGAAAGTCGCGGCCTACTGGCAGAGGTTGCAAAATCAGCCCGGCTATATCGCAGCGACCGAGGCCGCAGGGCCGATGGCGCCGCCCAAATAACCAAATCAAGGAAATCTATCCATGACCATGAATATCCTCGTCGCCGGCGCAACCGGCAAAACCGGACGCCATCTGGTCGAAGACCTGATCAATCAGGGCCAAAGACCCACGGCACTGGTGCGCGAAAGCTCTGACACCAGCGATCTTCCCGAAGGCGTGGACCTGCGTCAGGGTGACCTGACCGACCTGCAGCCCGGCGTATGTGACGGCATGGACGTGGTGATCTTTGCGGCAGGCTCCGGCGGGTCGACCGGCGCAGACATGACCGACAAGGTGGATCGCGACGGCGCACAAAAACTCGTGGATCTGGCGGGCCGTGCAGGGGTGAAGCGCTTTGTCATGCTGAGCTCGGTGGGCGCGGATCAGACCGACCCAAAAGGCGATCTGGCCCATTACCTGAAAGCCAAACACGCTGCCGACGAACACCTCAAGGCTTCCGGTCTGACCTATGCCATCCTGCGGCCTGTCGCATTGACCGATGATGGTCGCAGCGATGATGTGATCCTCGGTAACGATGTGGACAAATCCGCCAAAGCCTCACGCGCCGATGTGGCGCATGTGCTGAGCCAAGCCGCGACGACGGGCCGCTTCGACGGCATGGCGCTGGACATGCAGTCTGCCTGAGTTGGCGGTTCTTTGCCCTGCAACTGGTGAACGGCTCGCCGGTTGCAGGCTGTCGTTCTGCCTTCACCACAGACCCAATCAGCATCGGTCGCCGGTCGCTTCTTGCGTGCCGATCCTGATCGAGGTCGAACACCTCCCGGCCTCCTGTTGATCTGCGCATTGCTGACGCCTGCCGCCAGCACCGGGGCAAGACGTCGCCCGCTGGCACCGGCATGCTGCAGCATGCGGGCGGCTGTCGTAGCTTCCGGTTCCCTTCGTGACGACCGCGAACATGTGGCTGCCCACCACCTTGGCGTCGCAATGCGCTGTCATGACGCCATTGCCCATGATTTGCCCATGGATTATACGAGTGCATCCCTGCGTTTGTTAAATGGTTTTCCTGTAAGGGTGTGCCATACAGGGCCTGGAATCTTTCGTCGGTTCCAGCATGAATACCCTGTTGCGGTCAGATGAAGGATATTGAACCGATGCCTGAAAAAACTGCGGCGCCATCTGATGGCAAGGCAGGCCTTGCGCCGCCGGCCGAGCTGAAATTTCCCCATGCCCAGCCACCTGAAAATGGCAAGGTCAAGGAAATTGCGCCGGGTATCCTGTGGCTCAGAATGCCGCTGCCGTTTCAGCTCGACCATGTGAACATCTATCTGATCCGCGATGGTGACGGCTGGGCTGTGCTGGACACCGGAATCAGCAATGACGTCAGCAAGCAGGCCTGGCAGCAATTGCTCGGCGGAGAACTTGCCGGTGAAAAACTGACGCGGGTCATCGTCACCCATTTCCATCCCGACCATATCGGTCTTGCCGGCTGGCTGTGCGCCCAGCATGATATTCCGCTGCTGACCAGCTATTCGGCCTATCTGGGGTGCCAGAACCTTTCTCTTGATCCCAAATCGCTGGAATCCAGGCAGAGTTTCGATTTTTACATGCAGCACGGCATGAGCGAAGAGACCGCCACGCTGGTCAGCACCCGCGGTCACGAATATCTGCACCAGGTCGAACCGCTTCCCACGACCTACCTGCGTTTGCTGTTGGGCGACATGCTGACAATCGGCGACAGACGCTTCAGGGTTCTGAGCGGCGACGGCCATGCGCCCGAGCAGATCATGCTCTATTGCGAAGAGGACAAGCTGTTTTTTGCTGCCGATCAGGTGATCGCCAGGATTTCACCCAATATCAGCGTCTGGGCCGGTGAACCCAATGGTGACCCGCTGGGGCATTATCTGCGTTCGCTTCGCTGGCTTTCCGCCGAGATGCCGGGGGATGTTCTGGTGCTGCCGGGGCATCAATTGCCCTTTTATGGGCTGCACACAAGATGCGCAGAACTGGTCAGCCATCATGAATTTCGCTGCGATCAGATCATGAGTGCTTGCGCCGAGCGACCAAGGACAGTTGCAGAACTCGTGCCCGTGCTGTTTCCGCGCCCGCTGGACCCGCACCAGATGAGTTTTGCCTTCACCGAAACGCTGGCCCATGCAAACCGGCTGGCGCGCCGCGGTGACGTGGAATGGGAAAAACAGCAAAGCAAAACGCTGTGCCGGTTGAAAGAATAGAGCCGATCCACGTCAGTCTCGCGAAATTATTGCCTGAAATAGTAGGAACAACATTAACGATCTTTAATTATAGTTCAGGTCCACGTTGATGGTACAGGGTCACGTGTTTCGTGAATAGGCAGATGTTTTGCCTGATGACTGATTGGATGCCGCATATGTCAGGGAATTTGAAGAAAGCCGCAAGGATTATGGCGGCGCTTGCCTTGCCACGGGCCATCAGTGATCGGGCCAGCGCGCTCAGGGGCACGGCCTTTATGGCGCGCTCAGCCATGCGGTCCTGGTTTGGCGGGAAACAGCCCTTTGTATTGGTCAATATCGGTACCTGCGATGGCGTTCTCTACGATGATGTGACGCCCTGGCTGCACCGCATCCGCAATTCCCGCGCGGTGCTGGTTGAACCCATTCCCTATAATTATACCCGTCTTCGCAAAAATTATCCTGATGCCGACCGGCATGTCATTGAACCGGTGGTCATCACCCGCGAAGCCGGGTCGATGATGATGCGAACCTTTGACGAAACGGCACTGGAAGCGGGCACTTTGCCGATGGAATTTGTCGGTTGCTCGTCCGTCAAGGATACCAATCTGGTGTCCGGCATGGACGCCTGGGGAGAGCAGGACCCGAATTTCCAGAATTTTACCGAGCATCTCAAGGAAATAGAAGTACGCTCCGAGCGACTGGAAACCATTTTGCAACGCAACGGCGTTGATCACATTGATGTCTTTCTCGTCGATTGCGAGGGGGCCGACTGGGAAGTCTTTGAACAGCTTGATCTTCAGCGCTGGCATCCGGCCATGATCAAGATTGAAATCGGCTCCCTGACGGCAGAAGATGTCGGCAATACCCTCCTCAAGCTCAAACGCGCAAAATACCGCATAGGCCTCAATGCAGAAGACGTCTGGGCCTTTGCTGCCTAGACAGGCTCTGGATGCTCACGCGTTCGTCGTTTTCAACCTGTATCGCGTCGCACGGCCCTCGCCGATCCGCTCAAAGCGCTTCAGTCCAACCAATTTCCTGATGGATGCTTCGATCGTTCTTTGCGGGTCGCCCAAAGCAGCGACGGCATCTTTGCGACTGAATTCCATCGGGGCTTGTTGTTGCGCCCACTGCCATAAAGCAAGTTGCTTTTCAGACAGAAAATCTGCGTTGCGATCCTCTTCGAGAAGAGCCGGGTCAATTCACCATCACACATGGGTTGCATGTGATTTCATGTGAGTTCATGTGAGAAATATCCAGCATTTTTGAAAGTCAGACAAATCCCGCAATGGCTGCTCTTCACGCCGGGAACAGGCTGGGACTTTTCGGGTAATGACCTCCATGCACAAACGGCTTCGATACGAGCTTTCTCGCATCCTGGAAATCGTGCCATATATGTAAGGTTCAGATGATCGTTTCTTGCCAGGTGAGGTGCTCTTTTGCCGCCCGAGAGCTCGAAACCCCAGGAGGGTAAGGAAATGAGTGACACGGCAGGCAATGACGGCCTCGGTTTTTATAGCCGACTTGCAGCGCAGTCGCGTTTCGATGACCTGACGCAGGGCACATCCTATACGCCGCTTCCCGATGACTGGTTCGTGGGAACGGCCGATATTGTCGGATCCACCCAACTGATCGAGGCAGGCAAGTACAAATTGGTCAATACCGTTGGCGCAGCGGTCATTTCGGCGCAGATCAATGCGGCGCAGGGGCAGCAATTGCCCTTTGCCTTTGGTGGTGATGGCGCGGCCTTTGCCTTCTGGCCGCAGCACCTTGAAGCCGCCCGCGCAGCGCTTGCGGCTGTCCGGCGTTGGGCGCTGGATGAATTCGACATTGATCTGCGGGTCGCCATTGTCTCCGTTTCGCACATCCGTTCTGCCGGTCACAATGTCAGCGTGGCGCGTTATCAGGCCTCGCAAGGCGCCGATTATGCCATGTTTGACGGCGGTGGACTTTCCTGGGCCGAAGAGCAGATGAAACAGGGCCTCAATGCCATTGAAGCAGCGCCCGCCGGCACCTTGCCGGACCTGACGGGCCTGTCGTGTCGCTGGACGCCAATGCAGGCCAGAAATGGCAAAATTCTCTCGCTTGTCGCCCTGCCTGCCCCCGGCGCCGCGCCACAAAGAGTGGCCTGCGTGATGCATGAGATTGTCAAATGCGCAGAACGGCTGGAGCGTGGCGGCCATCCGGTGCCGCCGCAGGGGCCGGGCTATGCCTGGCCACCGCAGGGACTGGACCTTGAGGCCAGGGCAACGCATGGCGACATGTCCGTTTTCAGGCGCAAGATTCAACTGCTGGGCGAGACGCTGCTTGCCTGGTTTTTCTTTCGCACCGGCATGAGCGCCGGCGGCTTCAATCCGGTGCATTATGTGGAAACCACCGGCAGGAATGCCGATTTCCGCAAGTTTGAAGATGGCCTCAAAATGACGCTCGACTGCGATGCGCAAACACGCATTGCGCTGGAGACGATTTTGGACAATGCCAGCCGGCAGGGCGTGATTGCCTATGGTCTGTTTGAGCAGGATGAGGCGATCATGACCTGCATCGTGCCGTCCATCACCCAGGATGATCACATCCACTTCATCGACGGCGCCGCCGGCGGTTATGCCCGCGCTGTCGCGCAGCTCAAAACGCGATAAGAACCGGGCCTGCGCCCCCGATCCCGCCCCGATCCAGAAGGTGCGGATAGCTTTGCGTGTGGGACAAACCGCTTGCCACCGCACATCAATCAAGCCAGACTTCCCTGCCTGACAGATACTCTGTCATCAAGGGAGGATGAATCATGTCTGATACGCAAGCTGAATGCTGTACGGGACCGGGTTATGCATCGCCTCAGGAGGCCATCAGGGCTCCCCGGGAAAAACTCGTCTATACCATATGCATCTATACCGGCACCGGAGTTGAAAAGCCGGATTATCTGGCCACGATCGATGTGGACGAAGACAGCCCGACCTTTGGTCAGGTCATTGCCCGCACGCACATGCCGATTGTCGGCGACGAATTGCATCACATGGGCTGGAATGCCTGTTCATCGTGCCACTCGGACAGCGGCATGGCGCGCAAATATCTGATCATTCCGGGCGTGCGCACGACAAATTTCTATATTGTCGATACCGCCACCGATCCGCGCAACCCGACCCTGTTCAAGACCATTGACGGTGCGGAAATCAAGAAGAAGACAAATCTCTCGGCGCCCCACACGGTTCACTGCCTGGGGTCCGATATCATCGTCTCCATGCTGGGCGATGCCGATGGCAATGCGCCAGGTGGTTTCCTGCATCTCAACAAGGATTTCGAGATCATGGGACGCTGGGAAAATGATATCACGGGTATGAATTTCAACTATGATTTCTGGTATCAGCCGCGCCACAACATGATGGTGTCAACCGAATGGGCTGCGCCCAATACATTCATGCCGGGTTTTGATCTTGAGGATGTCGGGAAAGGCAAATACGGCCAGCATATCCATTTCTGGGACTTCAGGAACAAGAGCATCACACGCACGGTCGACCTGGGCGGTGACGGCCTGATCCCGTTGGAAGTGCGCTTTCACCACAATCCCGATTCCACCCATGGCTTTGTTGGTGCGGCCCTGTCGTCCAATATCTTTCACTGGTTCAAGGATGAAAATGGCGCGGCGCACATTGAGAAGGTCATTGATGTCGTACCGATAGATGTCGCCGATTTTCCGGTGCCGATGCCCGGCCTCATCACCGATATTCTGGTGTCGATGGACGACAAATATCTGTATTTTTCCAACTGGCTGCATGGCGATCTCAGGCAATACGATATCAGCGACCCGTCCCATCCGGTTCTCACCGGCCAGGTCTGGATCGGCGGGCTTCTGGGCAAGGCGCCACAGGTCAATGGCCGTGCCGTGACCGGGGCGCCGCAGATGATCCAGCTGTCTCTGGACGGCAAGCGTCTCTATGTCACGACCTCGCTGTTTTCGACCTGGGACAATCAGTTCTACCCGAATATGAAACAGGCTGGCGGCGTCATGGTGCTTGTCGATTGTGACAATGAAAACGGCGGCATGGCGATCAATGAAAAGTTTCTTGTTGATTTCGGCCAGGAACCCGATGGCCCGGCCCGTGCCCATGAAACACGTTATCCCGGTGGCGATTGCTCGTCCGATATCTGGGTCTGAAACTCTGGCGCCGCGCCGCGACCTTGTGGTGCGGTGTCACCATTGCCGTTGGTCCTCGACTGGAGGAAGCCCATTGCCGCGTTTCCGCGTCACCCTGAAAAACCGCAACAACCTGACACTCGAGGTTGGTGATGACGAGGCGATCATCGACGCCGTTGAAGCGGCCGGCCATGTTCTGCCCATCGGTTGCCGCTATGGCGGCTGCATCACCTGCGCCGCCAGGCTGATCGAAGGCAGCGTTCGCCAGCCCAATGGAACGGCGCTGAACAAGCGCCAGTCACAACTGGGCTATGTGCTGCTGTGCGAGGCGCGGCCACAAACGGATTGTGTGCTGGAGGTCGGCGTGGAAAGTCACGACCAGCTCTATGTCAATCCTTTTGCCGGCCCGGGAAAATTCCCGCTTCCTGCGGGACCCGGAAAACCATGAGCAAGGGCTTGCCGGGACAGGCGCCGATGCCTTGGGTATTCCAGCCCGCCCGCGCGCTTTTGATCCTTCTGGTCGCGACCGGCTGGCTCTTCATGACGATCCAGTGTCTGGAACTGTCGATGCGCGGCACTGTTGCCGATGCGGGCCCGGGCATGGCGCTTTTTGCGTTCCTCACGCCCTATTTTTCCGGACTGCAGGTGCTCTATTCGATTTGCGTCACCCAGTCGGTTGACTGGGGTGTTGTTGATTTTGCCAAGGCGCTGGCCATGTGGCAGGCGATGGTGCTGGCGATGATGGTGCCGACGCTCTTGCCAGGTTTTCAGCGGCAGCAACGGCCCTTTGGTCCGGCACTGCGCTTCGTCACCTTCTATCTGCTGGCATGGCTGGGGTTCTGTCTTGTGGCGGTCGGCCTGCAATGGCTGCTGCGATCCGCACAGATTCTGGATGCCCATATGGTCTCAACAGCGCGCGTGCTGAACGCTGCCGTGCTGATATTTGCCGGGGTCTTTCAACTGACCGGCAGCAAGCGCCGGCACCTTACAGCCTGTCAAAGGTCCCTCCATGGAGCGCCAGGGGATAGGTCCGCTGTGCAGTCCGGTTGGACCCACGGCGTGCAATGCGTCAAATGCTGCTGGCCGCTCATGCTGACAATGTTTGTATTCGGTCTGATGAACCTGTTGGCCATGGCCGCATTGACAGGGCTGATCGTGATCGAGAAGACGCTGACTGATGCCGGTTGGGTGGTCAAATCTTCCGGCATCGCCTTCATTTTGGCAGGTGTGGTGGTGGCCCTGGTTTGACGCTGCCACACACGTGACGACGCCACTTGCTGACGCCACTTGCTGACGCCACTGGCCGACAGGCGGGGCAAAGCCACCATGCCTGTCGGCGGTGTTCGTCTTTAGCGCAGATCAGGCCTTTTTCAGATAGGCCGCCAGAATGTCACGTGCCGCTTCCAGATCACTGCGGTGGATCATTTCGGTGACCGTATGGATGTAGCGGGTGCCGACCACAATGCCGACGGCTCTCGCGCCGGCGGCGGCCTGCTGTGCGGCTGCGCCGTCCTGACCACCGGCGCGCAGCATGGTGCGCTGATGGGGAATCTTCTGCTTGATGGCGATGGCTTCGATCTCGGCAACCAGCGCGCGGTCGGCAATGAAGCTGGAATCCTTCACATGCAGGCCGAAGCCCTTGCCCTGTTCGGTGGTCCGGTCCTGTTCCGGCACGCCGGGCGTGTCGCAGGACAGGGTCGTATCGATGCCGATGCCGATATCCGGTTTGATGGAGAAAGCCGCGGTGCGTGCACCGCGCAGGCCAACCTCTTCCTGACAGGTGAAGGCCACGTGGATTTCGCAGGCATGTTTGCTATCGCCCAGCGCCCGGATTGCCTCAATACCGAGCCAGCAGGCAACCCGATTGTCGAGTGCCTTGGAAACGATCTTGTCACCGATTTCGATCAATGGTTCATCCATGGTCACCATATCGCCAACCTTGACGTGGTCCTTGGTGGCCTCGCCCAGGCCCATATCAATGATGAATTCGCTGACCTCCGGAACTTTCTTGCGTTCTTCCGGCGTTGCGATGTGGACCGGGCGACCACCGGGGTTCATCACGCCCTTCAGGTCGCCATCATCAGTGGAAACCAGCACCCGGCGGGAAAACAGGTTGCGCGCGTCAAAGCCGCCCACCGGCTGGACGTAGATAAAACCCTTGTCGGTGATGTGCGACACCAGGAAGCCGATCTCGTCCATGTGACACAGCAGCATGATTTTTTTGGGATCTTTCGACGCCTTGCGCGCATCACGGCGGCACAACAAGGACCCCATGGGATCAACCCGCACCTCATCAAAAAGCGGCTCGATCTCCGATATGATGAGGTCGCGCACCCGGTCCTCATGGCCCGGTACACCCGGCGTTTCACAAAGGCGGCGGAGAAGATCAATATTCATGATGGACGGTCCTTGAAATCGTTCGTGGCATGCGAATCTGGTTCAGCCCTGAGCATAGACGGTCTGATTTGCCGATAACAGAGAAATCAGGGGCATTGTCTCATGCGGTAAAAATCTGGCGAAAACGCCGTCAATTGCGCCCGGCTGCACTGGTTCTTGCCTTCATTTGCCTATATGCAGGCCGCAACGCAGATGAAGCGCTTGGCCCTGGCAGGCACAGCCGCGCAGATGACGGATATTTCCATGCAGGACCTTATCATTCGCCGCCCCGATGACTGGCATCTCCATCTTCGCGACGGCGATATGCTGGAAGCGGTGCTGCCGCACAGCAGTGCGCATTTTTCCAGAGCCATCATCATGCCGAATCTGGTGCCGCCGGTGACCGATTGCGCTTCTGCCAGTGCCTATCGCGCCCGGATCGAAAGGGCGCTGCCAAAGGGGCATGATTTCACCCCGCTGATGACACTCTATCTTACCGAGACAACCGATGCCGATGATGTTGTTGCCGGCTTCGAAAGCGGTGTGATCCGTGCCGTCAAACTCTATCCGGCCGGGGCCACGACCAATTCGCAAAGCGGTGTGCGGGATATGGAGAAGGTCTATCCGGTGCTGGAGCGCATGGCGCAGGCGGGCGTGCCGCTGTGTGTTCATGGGGAAGTGACCGATCCCGATGTTGATATATTCGACCGTGAAGCTGTCTTTATCGAACGTGTGCTTGAGCCGATCCGCAGGCGTTTTCCGGCGCTCAGGATCGTCATGGAACATATCACCACACAAGAGGGCGTCGCCTATGTGCGTGATGGCGCTGAGGGTATCGGCGGCACCATCACCACCCATCACCTGATCATCAATCGCAACGCCATTCTGGTCGGCGGTATCCGCCCGCACTACTATTGCCTGCCCATTGCCAAGCGCGAAAGCCACCGGCTGGCGCTGCGGGAAGCGGCAACCTCGGGCAACGCGCGGTTTTTCCTTGGAACCGATTCTGCGCCGCATCTCGATCCGGCCAAGGAAAGCGCCTGTGGCTGCGCCGGTGTTTTCTCCTCGATCAATACGATGGCCTGCCTGGCACATGTGTTTGAACAGGAAGACGCGCTGGATATGCTGGAGGCCTTTGCCTCGCTCAACGGACCGGGATTTTACCGATTGCCGGTCAATGAAGCCACCATGCGGCTGACGCGGCGTGAAACACCGGTGAATCTGCCGGACAAAATCGAAACCAAATCAGGAGCCGTGACGGTCTTTGATCCGATGTTCCCGATTTACTGGGATGTCGACGCAAAAGCGTAAGAGTCGGCCCATCTGAAAACAGAGGGATCCAAATGTTCTCAAATACCTATCCGGACCGTGCAGTGGTTGCCGAAATGGTCGCCAAGATGCTTGTCGAGATCAAGGCGGTGCATTTCCGTTCTGACAAGCCCTATACATTCACCTCAGGCCTGGCCAGTCCCGTCTATATCGATTGCCGCAAGCTGATTTCCTATCCGCGCATCCGTTCGGCGATTATGGATTTTGCCGTGGGCACCATCCAGCGTGGAGCCGGTTTCGAGCAGTTTGACAGTGTGGCCGGCGGCGAAACGGCGGGCATTCCCTTCGCCGCATGGATCTCCGAGCGCATGGGGCTGCCGATGCAATATATCCGCAAGAAACCAAAGGGTTTCGGTCGTGATGCGCAGATCGAAGGCGACATGCCGGAAGGCAGCCGTGTCATTCTGGTCGAAGACCTGACGACCGACGGTGGCAGCAAGATCAAATTTGCCGAGGCCATTCGTTCCGCTGGCGGCACGATCGATCACACATTCGCGGTCTTCTATTACGACATATTCAAGGATGCGCCGGAGCGCCTCAAGGCGCATGGCATGACCTTGCATTATCTGGCAACCTGGTGGGATGTCCTGGCCGTCTCGCGCAAGAATGAATATTTCGACGAGAAGACCCTGTCGGACGTGGAAGCCTTTCTGAACGCCCCACTGGAATGGTCAAGCCGCAATGGCGGCATCAGCGAACTTCCGCAAAAATCATCCTGAAACGAAAACAATAGGGGACAAGCCTATGGCAAAGTCCAATCTTCTGATCGTCGGCGCCGGGGGCGTCGGCCAGGTCACGGCCAACAAGGCTGTGCAGTTCCGCAACGATTTTGGTACGATCACGCTGGCTGCGCGCAACGAGCAAAAGCTCGATGCAATAGCGGCAGATATTCAGGCGCGATGGGGCCAGGCCAATGATGGCCCTTTGCTCAATGTGCGCACAGTCGATGCGCGCGATCCTGCCTCGATCGTCGGGCTGATCCGCGATCTCGATGCGAAGATCGTGTTGAATGTCGCCTCTTCCTATTGCAACGCCACCATCCTGGATGCCTGCCTTGAGACCGGTGCCAGCTATCTGGATACGGCTCTGGCCGAGCAGGAGTTTCTGGAAGACATTGAATCGCCCTGGTATTCCTATGTGGAATGGCCGCGGCGCCCCAAATTCGCAGAGAAAAAGGTCAATGCGTTTCTGGGAATGGGCTTTGATCCCGGCGTCGTCAATATTTTCTGTGCCCATGCCAGGAAGCATCTGCTTGATGAGGTCGACACGATTGACATTATCGACGTCAATGCCGGCGATCACGGGCGCTATTTCGCCACCAATTTTGATGCCGACATCAATCTGCGGGAGGTCAAGGAAGATGTGATCACCTGGGAGGAGGGCGCCTGGAAAACCATACCGCGCCATTCTGAATGGATGGAGGTGACGCTGCCGCAGGTTGGCACCCACCGTGTCTATTCCATGGGCCACGACGAGATCCAGTCGCTGGCCGTCAATTTTCCCGGCACCGATCGCATCAGCTTCTGGATGGGATTTGGCGAGCACTATCTCAATGTCTTCAATGTGCTGGACAGCCTCGGACTGACATCGTCAATCCCGGTGGAGGTTGATGGCGTCAAGGTTGCGCCCAACCGTCTGGTCAAAGCCCTGCTGCCCGATCCTGCCTCCCTGGCAAAGGATTACACCGGCAAGATTTGCATCGGCGTGGATGTAAAGGGTCGCAAGGACGGCGAAGAAAAGCGTTTCTTCATCTGGTCCAATTGTGATCATCAGGACAATTACCGTGAGGTGGGAAGCCAGTCGATCTCCTATTCCACCGGCATTCCGGTCATCACGGCGGCGCGGTTGATAGCCGATGGTACATGGAACCCGCAAACCATGACCCATGTGGAAGAACTGGATCCTGATCCCTTTTTGGCATTGATGCCGCAAATTGGCATCGACTGGCATGTGAAGGAATTGCCGCTGGATGGCAGCTGGCCCTGGCCGGGTGAGGTCTGAGCTGCCCATGACCCATGGCTTTTCCCGTTTTGACCCCGCACGCGTGCCCAGCCCCTGCCACGTGCTGGACCTTGCCCGGCTGGAGGAGAACCTCAAGCGGCTCAAGCGGGTCGCCGATGAGAGCGGTGTCGAAGTGCTGCTTGCCCTCAAGGCCTTTTCCTGTTTTGCCGTCGGTGATCTGATTTCCAGATATCTGGCGGGAACCGCAGCAAGCGGGCTTTATGAAGCACGGCTTGGAAAGCATCGCTTTGGCGGGCAGGTGCACGCCTATGTGCCGGGCCTCAAGGAGCAAGAGATTGATGAATTGCTGCAATACGCAGACCATGTCATCGTCAATTCCCTCGGGCAGTGGCAGCGCTTTCGCGGCAAATTGCAGGAAAGCGCTGATGTGTCTTTCGGCCTGCGGATCAATCCGGGGCACACGGAAGTGGCCAATCCGCTTTATGATCCCTGTTCCCCCTGGTCGCGTCTGGGTGTGCCGGCAGGCGATGTGCGACCTGAAGATCTGGACGGTCTTTCCGGCATCCATGTCCACGCCCTGTGTGATCATTCCTTTGACGCCTTTGATCGCATGCTGGGTGCCGTTGAAAGCCATTGCGGCCACCTCTTTGGCGCCGTCGACTGGATCAATCTCGGCGGCGGACTGCTGATCACCGAAGAGGATTTCCCGCTCGACCGGTTCATTGCCAGACTGGTGGATTTTCGATCACGCACCGGCCTGAAGGTCTATCTGGAGCCGGGAACAGCCGTTGCCCTGCATGCCGGCGCGCTGGTCAGCGAAGTGCTGGACCGCGCCAGCAATATCGGTGAACTGGCCATCATGGATGCTTCGGCCACGTGCCATATGCCTGATGTCATCGAAGCGCCCTTTACGCCCGATGTGGTGGGAGCCCGGACCCTGCCACGTGACACCAAAGCGCGCGCAGGCGCGCCTGACGTCATTCGGCTGGGTGGACCAACCTGCCTTGCCGGCGATGTCATCGGGACCTATCGGTTTGATCAGCCGTTGGAGGTGGGCGACCGGCTGGTGTTTCTCGATCTGGCCTATTACACCATGGTCAAGGCCACCACCTTCAACGGCACGCCGCTGCCGGCTCTGGCCCTGTGGGACAGCCGGACCGATGCGCTGGAGATCGTTCGGGAATTTTCCTACGAGGATTTTGAAACACGTCTGTCGTGATTGTGCGCTGCAACATAATTCTTTTTGTGAACAAATGAAGTGCTGCGCCGGTGGAAGAGCATCCATCTGATAAATATAGGATAATTCCGTTTATGCTGCAAAAATGCTGCACCCCTGTGCGCAGCATTTTTGCAGCATTATGCCCTGCGCATCTAGCGGAACTGTTCTCTGTTTTGCTCGGTCTGCTCTGCGATAAAATCCACGACGGCCTTGATGCGGCGAATGTTGCGCAGGTTTTCGTGGTAGACAATCCAGTAGGTGCGATCGACCTGCTTGTGCGGCAAAATGGGCACCAGGTCTTCATGCGGACGGGCAAGGAACTTGTGCAATATGCCGATGCCGGCACCGGCGCGCACCGCCTCCACCTGGCCCAGCACCGCCGATATCTCGAAATCCGATTGCCAATTGCGCACGAAGTCGGAGCGGTAATGCAGCCGCGGTGAAATGATCAGGTCTTCGACGTAACCGATCAGGCTGTGGGTTTTCAAAGCCTCGTCACTGTCGGGCGTACCGTTGAGTGCCAGATAGGCTTTCGAAGCGTAGAGCCCCAGCGCATAATCGACCAGTTTGCGGGTGATCAGCCGGCCCACATCGGGGCGCTCGACGGTGATCAGAATGTCGGCTTCGCGGCGCGACAGCGAAAAACTCTGGGGAACCGGGACCAATTGTATCTTCAGACCGGGGTAGCGTTTGGTCAATGCGCCAAGGCGCGGCGCCAGAAATGCAATGCCATAACCATCTGTCGCACCGATGCGCACCGCGCCGGTGACTTCCGTATCGGTCCTGCCGACGGCAGCGCGGGCCGACAGCATTTCGGATTCCATACGTTCGGCCGCCTGCAGGAAGGCTTCGCCCTCGGGTGTCAGGTCGCAGCCATTGGTCCGTCGGACCAGCAGTTTGGACTGCAACTCTGCCTCCAGGGCGCTGACCCGCCGTCCGACTGTTGCATGGTTAAGCCCCAGCCGCCGGGAGGCAGCGAGGATTTGCCCGGCGCGGGCAACAGCCAGAAATATGCGAACATCGTCCCAATTCATGCCAGACCTCCGATGGTGATTATGAGCTATAATCCACGCACAACGGTTGCGATAGTCTGCGTGTTGATTTTCAGAAATTAAAGCGCACAATAGGTCAACTCAATCTGGAGGTTTCAAATGCGTGATATTGGACATTTCATCGGCGGCAAGCATGTTGCCGGAACAAGCGGGCGGACAGCGGATGTGCTGCAGCCCATGGACGGCACTGTGCAGGGCAAGGTTGCTCTTGCCAATGCGGAAGAAATGCGGGCCGCGGTGGAAGTTGCCAAGGCTGCGCAGCCTGCCTGGGCCGCGACAAACCCGCAGCGTCGTGCCCGGGTTTTCATGAAATTCCTCGATCTCGTGCATGCCGAATATGATTCACTGGCCGAATTGCTGGCACGCGAACACGGCAAGACCATTCCCGATGCCAAGGGCGATATTCAGCGCGGCCTGGAAGTCGTCGAATTCTGCATCGGCGCCCCGCACCTGATGAAGGGTGAATTCACCGATGGCGCCGGTCCGGGCATCGATGTTTATTCCCTGCGCCAGGCGCTCGGTGTTGTTGCCGGGATCACGCCTTTCAACTTTCCAGCCATGATCCCACTGTGGAAAATTGCTCCGGCGCTCGCCGTTGGCAATTCCTATATCCTGAAGCCCTCCGAGCGTGATCCGGGCGTGCCGATGCGCATTGCCGAACTGTTCATCGAAGCCGGTTTGCCTGCAGGCGTTCTGAACGTCGTCAATGGCGACAAGGAAGCTGTTGACGCGATCCTCGATGATCCCGATGTCAAGGCAATCGGCTTTGTCGGCTCGACACCGATCGCCCACTATATCTACAGCCGCGGCTGTGCGAACGGCAAACGCGTGCAATGTTTCGGTGGCGCCAAGAACCACATGATCATCATGCCCGACGCCGATATGGATCAGGCCGTTGATGCGCTGATTGGCGCCGGATACGGTTCTGCCGGCGAGCGCTGCATGGCTGTTTCGGTTGCCGTGCCCGTTGGCAAGCAGACTGCAGACCGTCTGATCGAAGCGCTGGTGCCGCGGGTCGAAAGTCTCAAGGTTGGCCCGTCAACCGATCCTTCTGCCGATTTCGGGCCCCTGGTGACCCAGCAGGCTCTGGACCGCGTCAAGGGCTATGTGGACCTCGGCATCGAGGAAGGTGCGAACCTTCTGGTCGATGGTCGCGATTTCAAGCTGCAGGGCTATGAGAATGGCTACTATATGGGTGGCTGCCTGTTCGACAATGTGACGCCGGACATGCGCATCTACAAGGAAGAGATTTTCGGACCGGTTCTGTCCGTTGTGCGTGCCGACAATTATGAAGACGCACTGCGCCTGCCAAGCGAGCATGAATACGGCAATGGCGTTGCCATCTTCACCCGTGACGGTGACGCGGCCCGTGATTTTGCCTCCCGCGTTCAGGTCGGCATGGTCGGCATCAACGTACCCATTCCCGTACCGATTGCCTATTACACATTCGGTGGCTGGAAAGGCTCCGGCTTCGGCGATCTCAACCAGCACGGAACAGACGCTTTCCGCTTCTACACAAAGACCAAGACGGTCACATCGCGCTGGCCTTCCGGTGTGAAAGACGGCGCGGAATTTGTCATCCCGACCATGGGCTGATCAACCTGTGCAGATGCAATGGCATTATCAGCGCCCGCCTTTTTGGCGGGCGTTTTGCTTTGGGTATGAAAAGGGTGGCGCCGCCCGCGATGGTGCGGCACTTTTCACACCATGCGGCCTCAGGCAGATCAGCACTTCACGGAAACCGTCATCATCTCATGTCTCTATGGCCATGTCTCTATGGCCGGGTCGCTATGGCCGGGCAAGTGCGCTGGCCAGCATGTCAAAAACCACGCGGATGCGTCTGCTTGTATTCAGCTCGCGGTGGGCGACCAGCCATATGGGGAACATCAAGGGTTCAAGCGCCGGAAGAACCTGGCAAACACGCGGTTCCGCATCGCCGATATGGGCATCCAGAATGCCGATGCCCAGCCCCTGTTTCACCAGTTCCCACATGACCAGATAGTTCTCCGTCATGATCGGGAAATTGTCCCTCGTCAGGTTCAGGCCGAGCGCATTCAACCCGTTCATGAACATGTCGCCGCTGCTGATGCTGATGAAGTCGGCATGGCGCAGGTCATAGGGAAGCTTCGGGTTGCCGATGCGCTCGAGATAGGCAGGCGTGGCATAGAGCCGGGCAGGAACGTCCCGGATCTTTTTGGCGACAAGATCAGGCTCGCCGGGGCGGAAATTGCGGATCGCAATGTCGGCCTCGCGTCGCCGCAGATCGCTTGTCGCATGCGATGCGACGATTTCGATGGTGATCCCGGGCTGCGCTGCACGCAATTTGGCGATGATCGGTGGCAGCAGATGCGCTGCATAGACCTCGCTGGCGGAAATGCATATGTTGCCCTCGATGGATTGCGACTGACCGAATGCCGTCAGCGAAACGCGGTTTGCAGCTTCTCCCATGGCGCGCACGTGGTCCAGAAGCTCCAGACCGCCGGATGTCAGGACAAGCCCGCGCCCCACCCGCTGGAAAAGCGCAATGCCCAGTTCCTGCTCAAGGGCATCAACCTGGCGGCCAAGTGTGGGTTGCGTCATGCCAAGCGCCCGTGCCGCTGCCGAAAGAGAGCCCTCTTCTGCCGTCACGAGAAAGGCTCTGGCCCTGTTCCAGTCGAATTTTGCTGCTTTCCAATCCATACAAAATTGCATAACACGATTACGAAATTGGTCAATTTCATTGGCAAATAGGCATAGGTATATTTCGGGCAACCGCAGCAAAGAAACATTGGAAGCGAAAATGAAAGCCATCACCTATGACACCTACGGCCCACCGGATGTCTTGAAATCAGTGGAACTGGAAAAGCCGACGCCTGCAGACAATGAGGTTCTGGTGAAAATCCAGGCAACCAGTGTGACAACGGGCGATTACCGGGCAAGAAGCCTCGACATGCCCGCCGGCTTCGGGCTGATCGGCAGACTGGTCTTCGGGGTCTTTGGCCCGAGACACAAGGTTCTGGGCACGGAATTTGCCGGTGACATCGTCGCCATCGGCAAAGCCGTCAAACAATTCAAGATTGGCGATGCGATCTTTGCCTATCCCGGCGCCGCCTTGGGCGGCTATGCGCAATATGCGGTTCTGGCTGAGGACAAGGCCATTGCCCGCAAGCCGGCCAACCTGACCTTTCAGGAAGCCGTCGCTCTTTCCTTCGGCGGCGCAACGGCCCTGAACTTTCTGCGTGACAAGGCGGGAATCAAACACGGTGACAAGGTCCTGATCAATGGTGCGTCCGGCGGTGTCGGCACGGCTGCCGTACAATTGGCAAAACATTTTGGCGCCGAGGTGACAGGGGTCTGCAGTAGGGCCAATCTGGATCTGGTGCGCTCCATCGGCGCCGATATCGTGGTGGATTACACAAGCCAGGATTTTTCCCGCAATGGTCAGAGCTACGACATCATTCTTGATACGACAGGCACCTTGTCCTACGCAGGCGCGGAAAAAAGCCTGAAGACAAATGGTCGGTTTTTGATGGTTGCAGGCAGCCTTGGGCAAATGCTGAAAATGATCTTTGCTCGAAAAAGGGACGGCAAAAAGGGTATTGCCGGCTATGCACCTGAACTGGCGGAGGAGTTGCGGTTTCTGGCTCATCTCGCCGAGACCGGTGCTTACAGGCCGGTGATTGACCGCTGTTATCCCATGGACAAGATCGTCGAGGCCCATGCCTATGTGGATACGGGCCGCAAAAGGGGAAATGTCGTCATCGCGGTGGATTGAGGTCGATCGAGGTCGACCTTTCAGTACCGCCACAAGGCCGGGCTGAACATCACCAGCACGGCAAAGATTTCCAGCCGGCCGAGCAGCATCAAGGCAGCCATCACCCATTTTGCGCCATCGGACAGATTGGTGAATGTGCCGGCCGGACCGATCTCTTCCGTCATGCCCGGCCCGACATTGCTCAGGGCGGTCAGTGTCGCCGAGAAACCGCCGAACAGGTCCATGCCCGCCAGGGTGAGGGCGACTGTGCCAACGCCGATCAGGAAAAAATAGGCCGTGAAAAACAACAGGGTAACGGTCTGTATGCGTTCTGGAACGCTGACCATGCCGGTGCGCACATTTCTGACCGCATTCGGGTAGATGAACAGATCCAGTGCACGGCGTATCATCTTGTAGCCGATGATCCAGCGGTAGGCCTTGACCCCGCCTGAAGTGGAGCCCGAACAGCCGCCGACGACCGTGGCGAGCATCACCAGCGACATGGCAAAACCGCCCCATTGAATATAGTCGGTATTGGCATAACCGGTCGTTGTCACCAGTGAGACAATGGTAAAGACGGCCTTGGTGAAACCCTCCTGGATATCAACAATGCCGGCCAGATCAACCTGAATGGCCATGGCGAGCGCCAGCACGGTGACCATCGCCAGCATGACGGGCACCTGATGGTCGGCAAATATATTGAAGCGCCCCTTCAGGCCGATGAGAATGAGAGTGGTGAACGGCATGGCGCCAAGCAGCATGAAGACAATGCCGATCCATTGAATCGATTGCTGTTCGAAAAATCCGAACGACGCATCATGGGTGGAAAAGCCGCCGGTCGATACGGTTGTCATGGAATGATTGAAGGCATCAAAGCCGGACATGCCGGCAACGAAATACAAAATGGCGCACAGCAATGTCAAAGCGACATAGATCAGCAGCATGTTAAAGGCATAGGTGGAAAAACGCGCAAAGGGGCGCTCGTTGCGATCCGATGATTCCACCCGGAAGACGCCCGACCCGCTGACCTTGAGGAAGGGCAGTATGAACAGGCCAAGGGCAATCACTCCAAAGCCGCCAACCCATTGCAGGATGGAGCGCCACAGCAGCAGGCCAGGCGGCATTGTGTCCAGTCCGGTCAGCACGGTAGCCCCGGTGGTGGTGATGCCTGACATGGATTCAAAAAATGCGTCAGCAAACGACATTTGCATGGTTGATTCCATGAAGGGCACGGAACCGACCAGTGCGAAGGTCAGCCAGAGCATGTTGACCAGAAGAAAAGTAAAGCGGGTTGAATTGGTGGGTTGGCTGCCGCGCGAGGCAACGGCCACCAGAGCGGAGATTGTGCCGATCAACAGCGCTGACAGACCGAAGACCTTCCAGTCCGGATTGTTCATCGAAAAGTCCACCGCCGAGGGAATCAACATGGCGGCAGCCAGATAGAAGGCAAATATGGCGCAGATATTGAGGCTCGCGCGCGCGATTCCGGCGTTCATGCCAAGTGGCTCTCGTCAAAACTATCTGCATGCTGCCAAACACAGGCAAAGCAGCAATGGCATGTCAAATGGTGCGGCACGTGTATCCTGCGCATGACTGCACGTTTCCGAAGGAGAATGTGCAATTGATTTTACCAGGCATATGTTCTCTTTGACACATGGTGTGCATCTTCCGACCATACGATGGGTATTATCGGTGCAAGAGCCCTACTGGATCGCAATGCCGAAATCAATATTCTTGTCATTCATCACAGTGCACAGATGAATATCCGGCCAGTGTGGCCGGATCACTTTTGACGCGTCCGTGACAGGAGAGAGACTGCCCTGGCGCAATGGCGGGTGCGGTTTTCCTTAAATCCGCAAAGAAGACCGTTCCCTAGATGAAGTCTGGCCTATACGGCGCCGGTATATTCACCACGGGCCGGATAGTTTTTTTCAATGGCAAAATCGAGTGCGCCGACAAGCTCTGAAAAATGCGGTCGCACAAAGGGCATTGTCTGTACGGACGCATAATAGAGGGTCTGTTGCGGCGTGACCATGAACAGGCCGGGTTCCGAGAAAAGCGCAGGCTCTTCTATCCCGATGGAGGTTTTGCCACGCGAGGTGGAAATGTAGAGACCCCATTCGCGGGCTTTGGCAAGTGGCAGATCATAGGCAAAACGCAGCGTATCTGCGCCGATCTTGTCGGCCATGGCGCGGGTGCGCTCCTCACCATCGGAACTGATGGCGATTGTGTTCGCTCCGCGCGCAGTGAAATCGGCGACGCGTTTCTGGAATTCAGTCAGATAGGTTGCGCACAGGGGGCAATGCAGGCCGCGGTAGAAGCAGATGATGGTGCCGTGTTCGGATTTGTCTTTGGACAGATCAAAGGTGCCGTGATCAAGTGTTGGCAAGATCAGGTCGGGCGTTTTCTGGCGGGGTATCAGCATGGAATCTCTTTCATGAATTGGGTTGCCTCAGCACAATACCGATATTACTGTCTGTCAAACCCTGAAAAACAGACAGAAAATCCTGAATGTACAAGATTGACAGACTGACGACGCTGATGGAACGCTTCAGCCTGAGCGTGAAAATGGCGCCTTTGAACGAGGCAACGCTGGTGGTTCTGTCCGGTACCGACGGCAAACCAAGCCGGTTGCGTTTTCGCACCGACTCCAGCGGGTTCGATATTCCCTCTACCAGCATTGTGTTTGCCGCAGCGGTCGATTGGGGTGGGAAATCCAACCCGCTGATTGCCGCTCTGCCCGATGTGGTTGAACTTGACTTGCGCCAGGATGAGGAAGCGGTAGCCCTGATTGGTTTGATGCAGTCGGAACTGGCCGCCCAACGCTGCGGTGGCGGTTCGGTGATCAACCGGCTTGGCGAGGTTCTGATTGTCAGGATGCTGCGCTCGCAGATCGAACTGGGATCAACACGTCCGGGATTGTTGGCCGGACTTTCGGATGTGCGCCTCAGCCGTGCCATTGTGGCCGTTCATGAGCAACCGGGACGAAACTGGTGCAATGAGGATCTGGCGCAGATTGCCGGCATGTCGCGCAGCCGTTTTGCCGAATTGTTTCAGGCGACCGTCGGAGAGCCACCCGTGGCCTATTTGCGCCGCTGGCGCCTGATCCTTGCCCGGCAGGATGTGACCAGGGGTGACCGGGTGGACCACATCGCCCGTCGTTATGGCTATACTTCGCCGGAGGGATTCTCGCGCGCCTTCAAACGGCACTATGGGGAAAATCCCATCTCGCTTCGCGCGTGAGACGGCTCAATTCGGTTCGATTTGCCTGGCCGGATTACCGACGACAGTCGCACCGGCATCAACATTGCGGGTGACGACACTCCCCGAGCCGACAATGGCATTGTCTCCAATGGTAACGCCCGGCAGAATGATCGCACCGCCGCCGATCCAGACGTTTCTGCCGATGGTGACAGGTTTGGCGATCTCCAGGCCAGCAACTCTTTTCTCCGGGGCCTTGTGATGCTCGGCGCAATAGATCTGTACTGCCGGGCCAAACATGGATGAATCACCAATGGAAACCCGGGCCGTGTCCAAAATGGTGCAACCGGCATTGAAATAGACCTGATTGCCGAGAATGATATTCATGCCATAGGCACAATGGAACGGCGCTTCCAGATAGACGTCGTTGCCCACGGACGCCATCAGCTGTTTGAGCGCCGGGGCCATATTGCCGCGCTCTTGCGGCGCCATCGTATTGTGTGCGTGAACAGCTTTGCGTGCCCGGTCCCGCAGCGCCTCCAGTTCCGGATCAATGCAGCTATACCAATGGCCGGCACGCATTTTTTCCAATTCGCTTGAGACCATTGGCTCTATCCGCACGCGGCAAGCATCAGCTTTTGCCCATTTTCTGCAGGTAGGCGACCAGCCCCGCCGTGGAGCTGTCGTGGCCTTCTGCGTCTTGCTGCCCTTCGACGACAGGAAGCAGGGCGGTTGCAAGCTCCTTGCCCAGTTCCACGCCCCATTGGTCAAAGGCGTTGATGCCGTATAGCTGGGCTTCGACGAACACCCGGTGTTCGTAAAGGGCGATCAACCGGCCAAGCACGTAGGGTGTCATCTTCGCATGGACGAGGGTCACGGAAGGCCGGTTTCCGGCAAAGACACGATGGGGCGCCAGCGCGTCCTGCGCCGCGCCGTCTTTCTCTTTCAATTGCGCCCGCGCCTCTTCCAGGGTTCGGCCCCGCATCAGCGCTTCCGATTGGGCAAGACAATTGGCCATCAGCAGCTTGTGCTGATGCGTCAGTTCCGGTTCGTGTCCGTTGGCCGCAATGATGAATTCCACCGGGATGATATCGCTGCCCTGATGCAGAAGCTGAAAAAAGGCATGCTGGCTGTTGGTGCCCGGTTCTCCCCACACAAGCGGACCGGAGGGGCCGGTGAGGGGCGATCCGTCCATCTGAACGCTCTTGCCATTGGATTCCATGTCGAGCTGCTGCAGATAGGCAGGCAGCCGCTGCAGCCGCTGGTCGTAGGGAATGACCGCGCGTGATGGATAATTGCAGATGGCGCGGTGATAATAACCGATCAGGCCAAGCAACATGGGCAGATTGTCAAGAATTGGCGCAGTGCGAAAATGCCTGTCCATGTCATGGGCACCCACCAGAAACCGGTTGAAGCTCTCGGGCCCGATGGCGATCATCAGAGGCAGGCCAATGGCCGACCAGATGGAGTAGCGGCCGCCGACAAAATCCCAGAAACCGAAGACCCGGTCCGGCCGCACGCCAAAGGCCGCAACCTTGTCGAGTGCCGTCGATACCGCAACAAAATGGTGTTTGACGGCCGCCTCGCCCAAGTACTCGGCAATCCACCGCCGAGCTGTGGCGGCATTGGTCATGGTTTCGATGGTGGTAAAGGTTTTCGAGGCAATGATGATGAGGGTTGTTGCCGGATTGAGTGGGGCAAGCGTATCGGAAATATCGGCCGCATCGATATTCGCCACGAAATGCGCGCGCGGTCCATCGCAATAGGGCGACAGCGCAAGGCAGGTCATGGCCGGTCCAAGGTCCGATCCACCGATGCCGATATTGACGACATCCGTAATTTTTTGCCCCGTCGCGCCGACAATCGTGCCATCGCGTATCTGGTCGCAATAGGCCCCCATCGCCTCCAGCACGGCGATGATGTCCGGCATGACATTTTCGCCATTGTCATAGACCGGGTCGCCGGTCATGTTTCTCAGCGCCGTGTGCAAGACCGCCCGGTCTTCGGTAATATTGATATGTTCGCCGGCAAACATGGCCTCGCGCTTTTCTTCCAGATTGGCCGCCTCGGCCAGCGCTTCCAGCAATTGCATGGTCTCGCCATCAACAGCACATTTTGAATAATCGAGAAGCAGATCATCAAGGCTGGCGGAGAACCGGTCGAACCGATCGGCCTCGGCGGCGAAGGCGGCACGCATGTCTTTGGGCGCGGCCTGTTCGTGATGCTGTTCTAATTGGCTGAGGATCTGGGTAAATTCGGAATTCATGAGATAGCCTGTACGATTGGAGAGCCGCGTCCATTCATGCCACTGCCCCGCTTTGTGTTCAAGTAAGCTATAGAGCGCTTCACGATCAAATGGAATCATTTGACCGAATCGATTTTGGTTGCTGATTAGACGACTTGCGCGCGGTGGTG
>TARA_R110002126_G_scaffold43555_8_pt1 | contig 28788 bp, 25 predicted proteins | sample TARA_R110002126 | Tara Oceans TARA_R110002126 (sample SAMEA4397536) | marine metagenome | biome: Polar Biome; feature: [DCM] deep chlorophyll maximum layer (ENVO:01000326); material: water (ENVO:00002006), including particulate matter (ENVO:01000060) such as... | depth 30 m | reverse complement strand
GCTCAAATGTACTGTTTTTCCGCCAGCCAGCTTAACCGCGGGCGCATAGCTGTCATACGCCGGGTCAAACACAATAACTTCATCGCCAGGTTGTATCAGGGCCTGAATAGCGACAAACAAAGCTTCGGTCGCGCCCGAGGTAACTGTGATCTCAGTATCAGGGTTTACCGTGCGCTGATAACAACGCCTCACCAATTCGCTGATTTGCTGACGTAGCGGCAAAATGCCGGGCATCGGCGCATACTGATTAGCGCCATGCTGACTATGATAGCTAAGCCGCTGCAGCAGATAGTTATCCGGCTCAAAATCAGGAAAACCCTGAGACAAATTAATAGCTTGCTGCTCAGCTGCCAGCTGGCTCATCTGGCTGAAAATACTGCTACCCAGCGCCGGGAGTTTCGATTGGAAGGCCATATGCTCAGAAAAAGTTGCCAAAACCAGAGCGAATGCTATCATTCAGCCTGTTTTGTGTATAGACATCTAAATGGTTAAACGTTTAGCTGTCGATAATAACACCTAAGCTCATGTTTATCTCAAGCGTCTTGACGGGTTTTTATGACAGGTTTTTATGATTAATACCGCGCAGCTACATCAACTTAACCCCAATGCCATAGCGCTGTGCGCGTTAGGCCGCTGGGTCGCCAGCCGCCACTGGGTACCGGCCACCGGCGGTAATTTTTCTATCCGCAGTGGCGACAACAGTGCACTGGTCACCGCGTCGGGCAAAGACAAAGGTGAGCTAAGCCCGCAAGATTTATTGCCGGTCAGCTGGCAGGGCCAGCACCTTAGCTGCAGTGGTAAGCCTTCGGCCGAAACGGCGCTGCATGCCATGCTGTATCAGCTGAACCCGGCGACTAAAGCTGTACTGCATACTCATTCGGTGCAGGCTACAGTGTTCTCCCGCTTGGTCAGCCAGGACAATTACCTGTTTGCCGGCTATGAAATGCAAAAAGCCATTAGCGGTATCAGCAGCCATGAGCAGCTGTTGTCACTGGCTATTTTTGATAACACTCAGGACATTCCGGCGCTGGCAGAGCAGCTTAAACAACGCTGGCAAAAACAGCCAACTAACTCATTCCTCAACTATGGCTTTCTGGTACGGGGTCATGGTCTGTATGTCTGGGGTAACAGCCTGGAGCAGGCAAAAAGGCATTTAGAAGCCTGGGAGTTTCTTATAAACTGCGAGCTGGAACGTTTTAAAATTGCAGGTTTACCGTGAATTACCGCGCCATTATTACCGACATTGAAGGCACCACCAGCCGCATCAGTTTTGTTACCGACGTATTATTTCCCTATGCTGCCAAACATTTGCCTGAGTTTATCCGCCAGCGCCAGGCAGAGCCCGCTGTGGCCACCGAGCTCGAAACCGTACGTAAGCTTATGCAGCAGGCAAATGCCGATACCGAAAGCTGTATTGCCCAATTACTGACGTGGATTGCCGACGATAAAAAAGTGACGCCACTCAAAACCCTGCAAGGCATGGTGTGGGCCGATGGTTATAAGAGCGGTGCTTTTACCGGCCATATCTACCCCGATGTAGCGTCTAAACTGGCAGATTGGCACAGCCAGGGCATTCAATTATATGTATACAGCTCCGGCTCGGTCGCCGCACAGCAATTACTGTTTAAGCACAGCGATGTTGGCGACTTAACCCCGCTGTTTAGCGGCTATTTCGATACCCGCATCGGCGCCAAGCGCGAGGTCGCCGCTTACGCCGCCATCTTGCAGCAGCTGCAACTGCCGCCGCGTCAGGTGCTGTTTTTATCCGATGTGACTGCCGAGCTTGATGCCGCCTGTCAGCTCGGTATTGCCACTATGCAACTTGTCCGGGAAAGCCAGAGCCCCGGCAAACACCCGATCGCCCACGATTTTTATCAGGTGCAGGAGATAATGCAATGAGCCGGCTCATGGTATTTAGCGATGCCAATCCAAAACAGATAGTACTCGACAGCACTGATGTAACCGTTATTCAGCAACAGCTGCTGGCAGCCGGAGTTAAATTTGACCAGTGGCAGGCCAGCACACCGGTTACAGTGGATAGCACTGCAGAGCAAATCATCACAGCTTACGCCAATGAGATTGAACGGCTAAAAGCGGCAGAAGGGTATATTACGGTTGATGTGATCTCGTTAAGCCCAAGCCATCCGGATAAACAGCAATTACGGCAGAAATTTCTGGCCGAGCATACCCACAGTGAAGATGAAGTGCGGTTTTTTGTCCGTGGCCAGGGCCTGTTTTGCCTGCATATCGGCAGCAAGGTGTATCAGGTACTATGCCAGCAGAACGATTTAATCAGCGTACCGGCTAACACGCCGCACTGGTTCGATATGGGCAGTGAGCCAGACTTTACCGCCATCCGCTTATTTAACAACCCTGACGGCTGGGTTGCCCACTTTACCGGCAGCACTATTGCCGGCAAGTTTCCGCTGCTGGCGTAGCGTTCGCATTCTGGTTTTACAGGCACAGTTGATCCAGACTGGTGCAAGCAATCACCCGCTGCCCAGGCATTAATACGCTATGCTATTGTTTTAGTTTTACTTTAGCGCACATATAAAAGTGGTTTAACTTTTGCACCCAAATTGTCATCACAAGCTCGTATAATACGCTTTGTATACTAGCCTGCATCAGACACCAGGTAATAAAAACATGACTATTCACACGCCACTCCGTGGCTTGCGCTGTTTTTGCGTAGCTGCCGAGTGTTTAAGTTTTAAAGAAACCGCCAAGCAGTTATATTTAACGCCCTCGGCGGTCAGCCACCAGATAAAACAGCTGGAAGATAACTTAAACCTCAGCTTATTTGAGCGCAAAACCCGCGCTATTGCGTTAACGGAAACCGGCAAACGCTTTTATCAGGAAGTGCAGCCAATACTGGCCCAACTGGCCGATACCATTGCCCAGTTCAGTCAGGTAGAGCGGATGCAGGAAGTTAGCATTTCAATGCCGGAGTTTTTTGCCAGCGAGTTATTTGTGCCTAAATTAATTGGCTGGTCGGCACAGTATCCGAATATAAATTTAAAGCTGGAAACGGTTAAATCACGGCGCGACAGCCCGAAATACACCGATTTATCCATTATTTTATCCGGTAAAAAGCCTGAAGAAATGCAGGCATACGATTTATTTCCGATAAGCTATGTGCCTGCCTGTAACCCTAAGTTGTATGAGCAGATTCATGGTAAAAGTTACCGGGCGCTGGAAAAAACCCCGCTGATATTGCATCAGGCACGACCACACGCCTGGCACCAATGGGCCGAACACGTCGGCTACCACAACTTTAAACCAAAACAAATTATTCAGCTCGACAGTATGTTCAGCGTGGCCCGCGCTGCCCAGCAAGGCCTGGGCGTAGCGCTTATTCCGCTGCCAATAAGCCAGGGCTGGTTTAGCGGCGGCAGCTTAGTAAGGTTGTTTGAACAGGAACTGTTAAGCCGCGATCGATATTACTTAGTCCGGCACGATGATGACGCCAACCGGCCGGAAGTACAGCTGTTAATTGATTGGGTATTAAAGAGTTTTCAGCCAGCCAATGGTTGAATAGGTCTATCGTTTACAGCCAGCTGTTAGCAGCCATTTATGACAGTCGCTGTGCGGTTATAGATGAATAAAACTAACCTATCAGTGTGATTTATCTCGTTTGTCAGACCAGTTGGCCTTGGCTAAAGTATCCCTGTCGCCGCAACTCTTTCACTACGAAAGGCCGGTGACCCAAATTTAAACCAAGGGAGAATACGACATGACATTCACAGCCAAAAAATTTGCTACCGCCGTGGCACTGAGCGTGCTGGCCTCAAGTCCATTTCTCGCTTCAGCTGCGAGCAATGGTTATAAAATGGTGTTAATTGAAGACACCCCGGGCGTGACAACCATTCAGGCAGGTCAGTTGCAGCAAGGCATCAGCGAAGTGACTAACTATCGCGGTGCGAATGCCGACAGCTTTTCATTACACATGAGCCTGTGCGTAGCGTACAGCCGCTTAAACCAGATTGACCAGGCGCAAACTGTCTGTTCAAAAGCAGTAAGCCTGGCGCAAAGTACTGCAGCCCTGCCAGCTGATGCCAAACGTGAAATGCGTGCGCTGGCTTACAGCAACCGCGGCGTTATGCATGTACTGGCCAGCGACAAAGTTGCTGCACTGGAAGATTTTAAACGCGCTGTATCATTACAAGATAACGCTATAAACCAGCACAATCTGGCACGCTTAACCGCCGATATTAACGGCGTTGAAACCAATCAAATTGCCTATAACAGCGCGGATTAAGCTGTTTTAAGCGAAAACTGTTTTAACTGTAACAAGTTTTACCCCGTTTTACCCTCGTCCTTTGCCCGGTTAATTTAACCGGGCTTTTTTTATTCAAATTTTAATAAACGATGGTTCCGGTTCAGGATGAACGAAGCATAGACATAACAAAATATGCTACACCGGCGATAAGAATAAATTTTAGTGGCGTGCGTTTCTTCTTAGATAGTCTGGATAAGACATACAAAACCAGCGTAAATGCAACAGCACCTAACAAAGTAGAATGGCTATATTGCATGACCTAATTTTCGCCTTTATCGTTGCTTAAAATGATTTCGCATTCAGCTTCACTTATCTGCTTTACCGTAAAGCTTTCGGTGTAAAAGACCCGGTCGCTAAAACTAATTTCGACACCCTTTGTATTTTGTGCAGCCGGTTTTACCGCAAAGCTACAGGGTGATATCACAATGCTTTTTATCTCATTTCTCACCAGCACATCCTGACTAGACACGGTTTCAGTTTTACCCGAAACGACTCTGGTGGCTAAAAGCTCAGTCTCGGCAGCAGCAAGCAGTGTAATTAATATTAGCAACATAAAACCTCAGTGGGGCTTAGAACAACGAATAAATAAAATACGAACCTGTCATACCTACAACCCACAACGCAACCGGAACCATCGCGGCAAGTATATTTTTCCATTCGCTCTTATAGGTTGGCCAGGCTTCAAACAATGTTAAGCCAAATGACTTTTTAACCACAAATGCCAGGATAACATTAACTATGAATACAATAGAGATCAGAGTCAGCAGTTCAATTTCTCCTTCGTCAGACCACCCCATTTAGAAAATAAGACCACAAATTTCCCTAATGATTATGCAGTGGATCCAGGCTGTAAAAGACGTTTATGAAACGCTGGAGAATAAATACCAGCAACAACGACAGCCCCATCGCGCTAAAAAAATCTAACTTTAGAATGGCAGTTGCCAGAATTCCGGTTATGCCGCCGATTGCGCCTGAGCTACAAACCATAGGCCCTCGTTTTGGCAAAAAGTCCTGCTGACAATGTTTACAAGTACCGTAAAAATTGTAAATAAGCACCAATCTGTCACGCAGCTGCAGGTCTTGCCTACAATGCGGGCATTGTTCAATCAGCATTGATAGTGCCTTTTATTAACTTTTAAACTGCTGCAGCACCCCACTGGCGATATCCTCCTGGCTATAAACACCGGTATCCAAAACCCAGCCGGTGACTAAACTGGCGGGGGTAACGTCGAAGGCGGGGTTAAATACCGGGGCGTTTTCGGGTGCCCAAAGCGTCTGGCCGAAGGCGCCGCTAACACCGCGTACTTCATTGGCGTCGCGCTGTTCTATCGGAATAACACCGCCATCGGCGCAGTTTAAATCGACGGTGGTGTGGGGGGCGACCACATAGAACGGTACCTGATGATATTGCGCCAGCACGGCCAGTGAGTAAGTGCCTACTTTATTGGCGAAGTCACCATTGGCGGCGATACGATCAGAACCGACAAAAATGCGGTCGACCTGGCCGCGGGCCATTAGCATGGCAGCCATATTGTCGCAAATAAGCTGATACGGAATACCCAGCTGCTGGCATTCCCAGGCGGTTAAGCGACCGCCTTGCAGCAGCGGCCGGGTTTCATCTACCCAGAGCCGGATATTTTTACCCTGCTGATGGGCTAAATTAATCACGCCCAGCGCCGTACCAACGCCAACGGTGGCCAGGCCGCCGGTATTGCAGTGGGTGAGCAACTGCTCGCCTTGCTGCACTAGCGCCGCACCATGGGCTGCCATTTGCTGGCAAAGGGCGACATCTTCCATAAACAGCGCCTCGGCGCAGGCTACCGCGGCGTTGGCAAAATCAGGTTCGGCCAACGCTTGCAGCATGCTATCAATATTATTCATCAGGTTAACGGCGGTGGGCCTGGCGGCGCGTAAAACCTCGGCATCTGCCTGCAATTGCTCACGGCTGGCGCCCTGCTCTGCTCTCACCGCCAGCAGCAAACAGGCGCCAATGCCAATGGCTGGTGCTCCACGCAGTTGCAGCTTTTTAATCATGCTAACCATGTCGGCCACGGTGCTGCAGTTAAGCCATTGGTGACGATGTGGCAGCAGGGTTTGGTCCAGCACAAATAACTGACCTTGTTCGGTTTTAAGGCTTAACGCCGTTAAATTTTGCATAAGTTATTCCTGCTTTGCTGTTTGCCAGATATTGCAGACGGCTATCGGGTTTGCGATTATGCAGCTCAGCTTTTGTCATTACAAGTAACCGGGGCCCCTGATGTGTGAGTATAAAGATGAGTGAATACAAAACTTTTTCCAGCGATGACGCGATGGCCTTTGCTGACGCACATAGCGAGCTGTTTGGTGACCACAGCAAATTAACTGCTGAAGAGTTTGGTGATGGCAACCTGAACCTGGTTTTCCGGGTAGAGAACGATAAAGGCACCTCGCTTATTGTTAAACAGGCACTACCTTACGCCCGCTGTGTGGGCGAAAGCTGGCCGCTGACCACCGATCGCGCCCGGATTGAAGCCGAAGTACTGAAGCTGCACCGGCGGTTTTGCCCCGAGCATACCGTTGACGTACGTTATTTTGACCCGGTAGCCTGCGCCATTTTAATGGAAGATTTAGACGACTACCGGATATTACGGGCGGAGCTGAACGACGGTAAAAAATTTAACCACTTCGCGCCACAACTGGCCCGTTATATGGCTAACACCTTGTTTTACACCAGTGACTTTGTGCTCAGCAGCGAGAATAAAAAAGCCGAAGTGGCCCGTTTTTTAAACCCGGAACTGTGCCTGATCACTGAAGACCTATTTTTTACCGACCCCTACTGCAACCACGAGCGCAATAATATTGAGCCCTCTGTGCTGGAAAAGGCGAAAACGCTGTGGCATGACGATGCGTTAAAAGCTGAAGTGGCGGCGTTAAAGGCCGATTTTCTCAGTAAGCCGCAGGCTTTGCTGCATGGTGATTTACATAGCGGCAGTGTATTTATTAACAGCGACAACTGCAAAGTGATAGACGCTGAGTTTGGCTTTTTTGGCCCGATAGGTTTTGATGTTGGCAGCTTGCTGGGTAATTTATTGCTTAACTATTTAGCCTGCCCCGGCTTACATGACGAAGAAGCGTGCAACGACCAGCAAGCGTATTTGCTGGAGCAAGCCGAACAGCTGTGGCAGCAATTTAGCGAAACCTTTAGTGAACTGATGAGCAGGGAAACTCAGGACCCGGCGCTGGAAAGCAATTTGTATCAGCAGCGCTTTTTGCAGCGGGTATTCAGCGATGCTGCAGGTTATGCCGGCTGTGAGCTAATAAGACGTACAGTGGGCCTGGCCCATGTGGCGGATATTGACAGCATCAGCGATGCCGGTGAGCGGGCAACGTGCCAGCGCCTGACCATAAAACTAGGCCGTGAACTGATTATGCAACGCAATGACTTAAGTAATATCAGCCAGTTACTTAATCTAGTGCGTTATCAGCAGCCTGATTAACCCAACCTACTGACCTGATTGGGTAAAGCCGGCTTGACGTATATTACATCTGCTTACAATTAATCAACGCCGGCAGCCAATGCCGGCTGTCAGGCTACTATAGCTTGTGGCAAACTGGAGCGATTCTAACCACAAGCTTGTTTGTGGATTTTTTTTGCAGGTAATATACAGATGATTACGGCGAAAGGCCTTTATAAAAATTTTGGCACTGGTGACAGTCAGGTTCAGGCGCTGCGCGACGTTAGCCTCAGCATTGCTGAAAATGAATTTGTTGCGGTGATGGGCAGCTCAGGTTCGGGCAAGTCTACTCTGATGAATATTCTGGGTTGCCTTGATACCCCAAGCGCCGGCCAGTATCAGCTGGCAGGCCAGGTCATTGGCCAGCTGGATGATGTCAGCCTGTCGGCGATGCGCAACCAGCATATTGGCTTTATTTTTCAGTCATTTCACCTTTTACCCCGCCTTACCGCCGCCCAGAATGTGGCGCTGCCGCTGCGTTATACCGAAATCGAGCCAGAGCAGGCGATCGCCAGGGCGAATGACCTGCTTGATCAGGTCGGGTTGGGCCATAGAAAAGACCATAAACCACATGAAATGTCGGGTGGACAGCGCCAGCGGGTAGCGATTGCCCGGGCCCTGGTAAACCGGCCAAAAGTTATTTTTGCCGATGAGCCCACCGGCAACCTGGATAGTAAAACGTCAAAAGAAATTATGCAGCTGCTGTGTGACTTGCATCAGCAGGGCAATACCATCGTGATGGTCACTCACGAAGATGAGATTGCCGCTTACGCCGGCCGGGTGATCCGGATGCGCGATGGTCAAATCATGGAGGACAGTGCATGTTCCAACGCACATTCAGCATAATATTACTGGCAGGCAGCCTGCTCGGCGCAACGAGCGCTAGTGCAGCAGATTCGCCACCAAGCAGCGAATTACCGCTGCTACTGACTGGCACTTTACAATCGTCTGACCGGCAAAGTATCGTTGCGCCAATGACCGACAACTGGCGGGTACAGGTGCAATGGTTGCAAAGCGAGAGCGAGCCCGTTAAAACCGGTGATTTAATCGCCGTTTTTGATGCCGGCAACATCCAGGCCCAGATAGAACAGCTTAAAAGCAGTCTGATTAACCACGAAGAACGTTTAAACCAGCTGAAAAGTGAGCATAAACAAAGTGTAATGGAAGCCGAATATGAGCAAAACCGGCGCCAGCTGTTGCTGGAAAAAGCCGGCATAGATGCCAGTGTGCCATTGGCCAATTTAAGCCAGTACGATTACGAGCAATATCAGCTGGAACAAAAGCGGGCTCGCACCGAGGCCAGCAAAGCAGCCGAGCAGCTGGCTGTGGCCCGGATCACTGCAGATGCAGCATTGAGTAAACAACAGTTGCAGATTGACCAGACTCAGGCGGAACTGACCGATGCTGAAAACCTGCTAAGCCGGATGAGTGTCTACGCCACTCAGGACGGCAGTATCAGTTATGGCAACCACCCCTGGTATGGCACCAAAATATACGCCGGTGTTACCGCGCAGCCAGGCTGGATAATCGCCGAACTGAACCGTAAAGATAATTTGTATATTGAAGCCTGGGTACATGAAACCGATTTACCACGGCTGCAACACGCTAATGCCCTGCGTGCCCGCTTTGACATTGCGCCCGATCAACCTTTTGCCGTCACCCTGACCGAACTGGCGCACCAGGGCGAAAAACGCCAGCGCTGGGGTACCGCACTGTATTACAAAGCGTCGTTTAGTGCGGCCAGTTTACCGGTTGCCAGCCCTATGCTGGGTATGGGAATGCTGATTGAGGTCGCCCAACAATGAAAAACGTTATCACAACCCCCATTGTCAGCACACTTTTTGTGCTAAGCGCTGCCCTGCTGCTAACCGCGTGTCAGCAGGAAAGCAGTACCAGTACCGAGCAGGTTGTTGTCAATCATGTCCGCGCCACCGGCGAGTTAACCGCGGCCAATTCATTTAAAGCGTCGCCACCCAGTGTCAGCAACATGTGGCAATACAATATTAAGCAGTTAGCACCGGAAAGCAGCATGCTAAGCGAAGGCACCGTGGTGGTAGCCTTTGATGGCCAGCGACTGGTAGACGAGCTAAACAACAAAAGCATTGAGTTAAAAAGTGCCGAACAGGAACTGGCCAACCGCCTGCGCAGTGACGAGCAAACTTTTGAAGAGTTAAAGCTCACTCTGGCCGAACGAAAAATGGAATATGACCGCGAGCAGCGCAAAGCCGAAATTGTTGACCAGTCGCGCTCTGCTAACGATCGACGCAAAGCGCAAATCGACTTTACCATTGCTGATAACCAGTATCAGCTGGCTCAGGCCAGGCTGGCCAGCCATCAGCAACAACGGCTGGCTGAAGAACAAATGCTGGTGGCCAAAGTCAGCCGCTTGCAATCTGAAGTGAGCCAGTTACAACGCAATATTGCCAGCATGCAGGTTAAAGCACCCTTTGCCGGTGTAATGGTATACAGCATGGGGTTTGACGGCGAAAAATTCTCGGTCGGCGACAGTGCTCAGTTCGGTCAGCCGGTGGCAGAAGTCAGCCAATTGGACAGCCTGTATATTAAAGCCGAAATTGACGAAATCGATTTAAAACAGCTGCAACCGGGTTTAGCGGTTGAAGTAACGCTGGATGCCTACCCGGAGCGGCGCTTTAACGGCGTGCTGCAAAGCCTGGGCAATGCGGTGCGGGATAAGTCAAACGACAACCTGCGCCGGGTGATTGATGCCAGTGTCAGTTTGAACGATCTGGATACCGAGTTGATGAGGCCAGGCATGACAGCCCGGCTGAGTATCAGCCTGAAGACCAAACAAGGAGCGGACCATGCACAGTAAGTTATTTCGCTCACTGCGACCGGCAGCCGTAACCCTGGGATTGGTCGTAATGGCGGGTTGCAGTGAACCGGCGTTACAGGTACCGGTTTATCAGGTAGCGCCAGATACGCTGGTGCATAAAATACACACAGAGGGTGAACTGTTTGCAGTGAACTCGGTGACCATCAGTGCGCCGCGCAATGTGCAGGGCCCACGCTTTATTGCCAGCCTGGCCCGTGAATACAGCCGGGTGGAACCGGGCGATGTCGTGGTGACGTTCGATGCGACTCAGCTGGAACGCTCCCAACGCAAAGCCAACTCCAGCCTGAGCAGTGTGCAGGCAGACGAGCAGCAAAAACTGGCCGAGCAGCAAAATGAACAAACGGCGCTGGGGTTGGACCAGAACCTGATCGCCCAGGAATTTAATTTTGCCGATCGCTTCAGCATTGACGATGTGCAAATTCGTTCTAAGCTGGAAATTCTCGACTCAATGCAAAATAAAGAATATCTCGGTGAGAAAAAACAATATCTGGGTTGGCAGGAGCAAAGCTTCAGCCAGCGCAGCAGTGGCGAGTTGGAACTGTTGCAACTGCAGCGCGGCCAGCAACAGAGTTTACTGGAGCAGGCCGAGAGTGGTTTGGCAGCGCTGGAAGTAAAAGCCCCCCATGCCGGCATTTTATTGTTCGACACCAACTGGCGGGGTGAAAAGCCCGAAGTCGGCGGCATGGTGTTTCCAGGCTCTAAAATTGGCAGCATTCCGGATTTAAGCCTGCAGCATCTTAAGCTGCAGGTGGTCGAGCAAGAGGCTATTGGCCTGGCAGCGGGTCAGCGGGTAACCTTTTACCTGGCAGCCTGGCCTGATAAAGTCCTTAACGGCAGCATCGTATCGGTGGCGGCAGTGGCACAATCGCGAGAGCGGCGCGACCCACGCAAATATATTGAGGTTATTGTCGCCCCTGAACAGCAAGACCCTAATTTTATGCCGGGTATTAAAGTTATTGCGACCTTATGGGTAAATGAAAAACCTGAAATATTAAAAGTGCCGCTGCAAGCCATCTTCAGTGAACAGCAGCAACTTTATGTCTATAAACGCAATGGCAGCAGTTTTGTTAAACAACCAATCAGCATTGGTAGTAAAAGCCTTAGCCACGCAGAAATCAGTACGGGCATAAACGCCGGTGATGAAATCGCCCTTATTAATCCGGAAAGCTGATGCCATGAAACATACTCCTTTAATTAAAGACACCCTGGCTGAACTGGCGCAGCATAAATTACGCACTTTCTTAACCCTGCTGGGGATGATTTTTGGCGTAGGTGCGGTAATCGCCATGTTAAACATTGGCGAAGGCGCCGAGCGCGAAGCGTTAAAAACCATTGAAACCATGGGCCTGCGTAACCTGATTGTCGAGGGCCGCAAGTTTGATGAAAAAGTATTGCAAGAGCAGCGCAAACATTCGCTGGGCCTGAACCAAAGCGATATTGATGCAGCGGCAGCCACCATTCCCGGCGTTACCGCTTACAGTGCCGAGCGCATGCTCGATACGCATGGTATTTACAGCCACAATGGCAAAAGTGATGGCGCAGCAATTGGGGTGTCGCCCAGCTATATGGCGCTTAGCAAGCTGCAGTTTGTCAGTGGCCGCAATTTTACCGAGCAGGAAAACCGCTATGCAGCACAGGTAGCCATTTTAGGTGCCAGAGTAGCGCAAAGCTTGTTTCCTGCCGGTGACGCTTTGGGCAAGCCGGTAAAAGTAAACCATGTCTGGTTGCAGGTAGTCGGCGTACTGGCCGAGCCCTATGCCGGCAGCGACGAATTTCAGGGCATTAAACTGGGCGGCGAGCAAAACCAGCTGTTTATGCCGCTGAATACGGCGCAGACCCGCTTTAAAGCCGAGCCGTTAAGCCCCGATCTGACGTCGTTCCGTTTGCAACTCAGCGAAGATGCCAACAACGCTTTAAGCGCCCGGGCCCTGGATTTTTTGCTAAAACAGCGTCACAACGATATTGATGATTACAACATTATTGTGCCGGCTGCGCTGCTGGCCCAGCAAAAGCAAACCCAGCAGATTTTTAATATTGTTATGTCGTGTGTAGCGGGTATCTCACTGCTGGTCGGCGGCATTGGCATTATGAACATTATGTTGGCGACAGTACTGGAGCGCACCAAAGAGATTGGTTTGCTCAGGGCCATCGGCGCAACCCGCCAGGATATTAAAATTCAGTTTGTCGCCGAAAGCTTTGCTATTGCCATTCTTGGCGGCTTACTCGGTATCGTATTTGGGATATTACTGTCGGAGCTTATCGCCTTTTACTCCGACTGGGCGGTGAGCTGGTCACTGCTGGCTATTGGTTTATCATTCAGCATTTGCGCCTTAATTGGCGTGGCTTTTGGCGTATATCCGGCCATTAAAGCCTCCGAGCTGGATCCGATCACGGCGCTGCAAAGTGAATAGTGAAAGGTGAATAAGCAGCCAGCACCGCTATAATGTGGGTTAACAGATCAATACCGACAGACTGTAATCTGTCTGTCGAAACCCGGGAGGGCTGATGTTATCTGCACGCTGCATCTGGCAGCAGGCTGAGCACAATGCGTTTACTGATCTTATCTGGTTTAAGCAGGCGTTATGGTGTGTCTTTCGCGAAGGTACCGCGCATGTGTCGCCCGATGGTGCGTTCCGGCTGCTGCGCTCGGCCGATTTGGGCCAGAGCTGGCACAGCGCGGCAGCGATCAGCGCTGATGATGCCGACTTACGCGATGCCAAACTGATTATTCAGCCTGATGGGACCTTACTGTTACTGGGTGCCGGTGCCTTGCATAACCGCGAACAACAATCGCATCAGTCCTATTGCTGGCAATCGGATGATGGTTATACCTGGTCGGCGGCAGAGCCCATTGGTGAGCCCAATATCTGGCTCTGGCGTATGGTCTGGCAACAGCAACCGCCAGCGTCACAATGTTTCGCGGTAGGTTACCGGGTAGGCCCGGATCGACTGGTTCGACTATATCAGGGCGTCAGCCCGTTGCAGTTATCCCCACTTACCGACTTGCACAGCGGTAGCTATGCCAATGAAAGTGGCCTGCTATTCGAGCCTGATGGCACCGCGCTATGTTTATTGCGGCGTGACCCGGATCACGGTTTATTGGGCCAGAGCAAACCACCTTATACCCACTGGCAATGGCAGGACATTGGCTGCCGGATTGGCGGGCCACAATGGCTGCAACTTGCTGACGGCAGGCTACTGGCTTGCGTCAGGTTATATGACAATGAGATACGCACCAGTTTATGCTGGATTGACCGCCAAAGCGGTAGATTAACCGAATGGCAAACTCTGCCCTCAGCCGGCGATTGCAGCTATGCGGGTATGGTACTGCGCGACGAGACACTTTATATCAGCTATTACTCATCGCATGAGGAGAAAACCAGTATTTATTTCACTGAAATAACGCTTGGCGATTAAAAAACTGCTTAGCCAGGCGTAACCGGCTAAGCAGTTGTTGCTTAATACTTCACACTACAACCATATGGCTTGGTTACCGCCGGATCAGGCATATTGCCCGCCAGCACGGCTTTGGCGGCATTAGCAAAGTACGGCGTGGCTTTGGCAATATCGTCTACCTTGGCCGACGGAATGCTGTCGATACCGCCCATAAACTGCAATACGCCGTTTTTATCTATTACGTACATATGCGGGGTGGTTTTAGCGTCATACGCTTTACCCATGGTGCCGCTTTCGTCAAATAATATAGCGGTTGGGCTGGCGTTGCGGCTGCTGGTCAGTTCAGCTGCTTTGGCACTATCAACATGGCCTTGTTTACCCGGCGCCGAGGAAATAACACTGAGCCAGACCACGTCTTTGGCCTGCATATCCTGTTGCAGCTGCTGCATATTGCCACTGTAATGCTTCACCACGAACGGGCAATCATGATTAGTCCACTCCAGCACCACGTTTTTTCCGGCAAAATCCTGCAGGCTGTGGCTTTGGCCGTTGGAATCTTTAACGGTAAAATCCGGTGCTGGCTGGCCAACCTGTGGCGCGGCAGCAAGGGTGGCTGCAAATAGCATGGCACCGGCGGAGACAACAAGTTTTGCTAATTTCATAGATATCGCTCCTGTTTCGTAATGGAATACAACGTGATTGTTGGCAGCTTATTGCTGACTTAACGACTCAAATGTTTGCCTGAGGGTATCAGGCGTTAAAATTTGTGGTAGTACCTTTGGCGGTTGTCCCGGCCAGTACAATACATAAAGCGGCACTCCATCACGCTGATATTGCTGCAAATAAGCAGTAATATCGCTGTCGCGCCGGGTCCAGTCACCTTTTAAGTAACTTACATTATATTCACTGAGTGCCGCCTTACTGCGATCGGTATTCAGGGCTGCCCGCTCATTTACCAGGCAGGTAATACACCAGTCGGCGGTCATATTAACCAGCACTGGTTTACCTTGCTGGCGTAGCTCTGTCAGTTTTTCGGGTGACCAGCTTTGCCAGTGCTGTACCTGATTGGCGGCTTGCTGGCTATTATTCGCGGCAACCTGCATTTTAGCGCCCTGCCATAAGGTGATTAGCGCCAGCACTAATAGACCCAGCGCCGCCAGTTTGTTAAACCAACCTGCGCCCAACTGCACCCTACCCCACAGCCACAACGCGGCAGCCAGTGCCAGTATACCAACCAGTAACAATGCCATAGCATCTATACCGGCCTGACGGCCAAATACCCACAGCAACCAAACCGCGCTTAAATACAGCGGCCAGGCTAATAACTGCTTTAACGTCTCCATCCAGGCGCCCGGTTTCGGCAGCAACCGTGCGAGCGCCGGAATATACGCCAGCAGCAAAAATGGCAAGGCCATGCCCAGACCCAGTGCGGCGAACACCAGCAGCGCCACCAGCGGGCTTTGGGTTACCGCATAACCCAATGCTGTGCCCATAAATGGCGCAGTGCAAGGGCTTGCAACCACCACGGCCAGCACGCCGGTAAAAAACGAACCTTTGGCGCCGCCTCTGGTAGTAAGATCGCTGCCGGCATTCATCAAGCCAAGCCCGAATTGCACCAAACCCGACAAACTTAAACCGAGTGCAAACAGTAAATAGACCAGCAACCCTACCAGCAAAGGGCTTTGCAGCTGAAAGCCCCAGCCAATCGCGCTACCGGCAGCGCGCAATGCTATTAGCAGGCCAGCCAGCACCAGAAAGCTCAGCACCACCCCGGTGGTATAGAATAGGGCATCACGCCTTTGCTGCTGCCGCTGCTGACTATTTGCGGCAATGCTCAGTGCCTTTAACGACAATACCGGAAATACGCAGGGCATTAAATTCAGGATCAGACCACCGCCAGCGGCCATCAGTAAAATCAGCCATAAGCTGGTTTGGCTCAGGGTGCCGCCAGTCACCAGAATTTCAGCGCTTCCAGTTTCGGTGCCTGCAATTACGGCACCGTCACCTTGTGCTGCAGGCTGCTGACGATACTGCAGGTTGACACTGTAACCGCGCCCTGCAGCGTCAACCAGCACCACTTCGACCTGTTGTGGCGCGCTGCTGAAATAGGTATTTATGGCTTGCTGTAACAACCACCCGTTTGCCTGCGGCACCAATTGTTGAGGGGCAGCATGGTCTACCAGTTCGGTTCCGGCGACAAAGAACCCGACTGGGGGCTCGGGCAACTGCACGTTTAACTGCGCTGAAAATGCGCCGCCGCTAATGGCGTAATCACCCACTGCGCCGGTGTCCAGCGGCAACGCCGCCCGGGCTTTCACAAACAGCGGTTGCAGGCTGCCGGCCAACTCGCTTTGGCTTGCCACCGCCAGGGTTAAAGTAAAGCTGGCGTCGGTCGGAATACAAATTTCTTCACAAACCAGCCAGTCGACAGTCGCATTAATAGTCAGGGTGTCCTGCGTATAATCCGCAGGCAGGCTTAACTCGCTTAGCAGCAAGGTTTGGCCGGCGAAGCCATAATTAACCAGTGGTGGAATGATAAAGCCTTCGGGGGTTGGCCACTGAATACCCGTGGCCTTCACATTCTCCGGTAGCTGCCAGTTAATACTGGTTGGCAAACCGGAGTCGCCGGGATTTTGCCAGTAGGTGTGCCAGCCCGGGTCGGGCTCAAAATGCAGCAGCAGCGCAAAACGCTGGCCGGGGGAAACCGTGCTGTACTCGCTTAGCAGCTCGGCTTTAATATGCTTAGCTTGCTGCCAGCCACTGCTGCTAGCCTGTAATGTAAAGCTCAGCAGCAAGCTACTAAAGAATAGCGCGGTGCTTATTAGCAACCCGTTGCGAAATCGGCTCATTATGTTACCTCATTAACGCCAATACGTTATTAAGCCACTAAAGTTCAGAAGAAGTGCGTTAATTGCGGCTTTATTACGTCAAAAGCAGCAAAATGTACGACGAAATGCTATATTAGCACCGCTTTACTCTGTGGTTAACCGTGGTCACTCCGGCTAACCTGAACCCTACCCCAGTGATGATAGAAAGGTTGAACTTAATGAAAGGCATGAAAAAATCTGCTCTGAATATCGCAATATGCGCCAGTTTGTTGGGTGCTGTAAGTTTTGCTGCGACCGCACAAACCGGGCAAAATGACAGCGAGCAACAGGAAAATAAGCTGGAAACCATAACGATTACCGCCCAGAAGCGCAGTCAGAGTATCCAGGAAGTGCCTATTTCTGTGGCAACGATCAGTCAGGAACGCTTTAATGCGATATTTTCCAGTGGCGATGATATTACTGCACTGGCGGTAAAGGTTCCGGGTTTATATGCTGAAACATCGAATGGCCGGGCTGCGCCACGCTTTTATATTCGCGGCCTGGGCAATACCGATTTTGATTTAGCAGCGTCTCAGCCGGTGTCCATTATTATGGACGAAGTGGTAATGGAAAACGTGATCCTGAAAAGCTTTCCGTTGTTTGACGTGCAGGCGGTTGAAGTGATCCGTGGCCCGCAAGGTACCCTGTTTGGTCGTAACACCACTGCCGGTATTATTAAGTTTGACACAGTTAAACCCCGCCAGGAGTTTGATGGGTACTTTAAAACCGGCTTAGGCAGCCTTGGCATGCTAAACGCAGAAGGCGCGGTTGGCGGCGGTTTAACTGATGAACTCTCTGCCCGGCTTTCGTTAATGTCTAACCACCGGGATGACTGGGTCAGCAACAGCTTTACCGGCGATAATGACGTGATGGGTGGCTATGACGAACAGGCTGGCCGGCTGCAGTTCTTATATGAGGGTGCCGGTTTTGATGCGCTACTAAACTTGCACACCCGAAATTATGATGGCACCTCAAGCTTGTTTCGCAAAAACATCCTGACGGCTGGCAGCAACCGCTTGAATGAAAATTATGATCGCGACTCCGTAGCGTATGACGCGCCAGGTAATAATAAGCAGAGCTATGATGCCTGGGGTGGATCGTTAAAACTTGATTTTCAACTGGATGGCATGACACTAACCAGTATTTCTGCAATAGAGAAAGCAGACGGTGGTGGTATTGGTGACATCGATGGCGGTAACCCGGGAGAAGCGGGCCCCGCTAACCCTGACAACGCAGTTACCGAAGATCAATTGAAGGATTTAAAACAATACACCCAGGAAATCCGGCTGGCCAGTGATACGGATCATGCACTGAGCTGGCAAGCAGGCGCTTTCTATTTTGATTCGTCTTTCGGCGTTAACAGTATCGACGGATTTTTCGGTGCCACTGAAGTATTTCACGGCAATACCAGCTGGGCTGTCTTTGGCCAAAGCTCTTATAAAGTTAACGACCGGCTGGACGTCACTGCTGGTATCCGCTATACCGACGACGAAAAAACCTTTTATGTTGGTCAGCAAAACGTCGACGGCTTTGCCGTGGTCATTGGTTTTGCAGAAGAGCAGTTCTATGCCCCGATAAAAGTATCAGACGACAATATCAGCTGGGAATTAAGTGCTAATTACCGCTTAACCTCAACGACCAGTTTGTTTGCCCGCGCGGCTGAGGGCTTTCGCGCTCAGTCTATTCAGGGTCGTGATGTCGCCTTTGAGGCACCGCCGTCTGTTGCCGACTCAGAAACCATTACCTCATTTGAAGTAGGTGCCAAGTCAGATCTACTGGACAACACCCTGCGCTTAAACGGCGCACTGTTTTACTACACCATTGATGACATTCAACTGTCAGCGATTGGCGGTGAAACCCAGGGTAACCAGCTTATCAATGCTGATCAGGGTGTTGGGTATGGTTTTGAAATTGACTTCGACTGGCGTGCCACACCGTACTTTACGCTTGGCGGTGGTTTCAGCTACAACAAAACTGAATTACAGGACGACACCCTCACCGTCGCACCTTGTGGCTCCGGCTTGTGTACCGTGCTTGACCCAATGAATAGTGAAGGCCAGGCGTTTATCCGGGGCAATCCGTTCCCACAGGCACCGGAAACCATCCTGACTTTAAATGGCCGTTATGATTTCCCAATCGAAAGCGGCGAAATTTATGTCTATGCTGATTACCAGTTACAGGGTAAAACTAACCTGTTCCTGTATGAATCAGCTGAATTTAATTCAGATAATAATTTTGAAGCTGGCTTACGGGTGGCTTATATGAATTATGAGCATAACTATGAAGTAGGCTTTTTTGGCCGCAACATTACCGATGAAGACAACCTGAAAGGCGCTATCGACTTTAGTAACCTTACTGGTTTTGTCAACGAGCCCCGCGTGTTAGGGGTCGATTTCAGAATCAGCTTCTACTAAGCATCTTTTACTGAATACCAACCGCCTGCCTTAAACCAGGCGGTTTTTTATTTCCTGTTATTAATGCTTTCCAGCGTATCGTTCTTGCTTTGTAACCGTTGCCGTTTTAGCCTGCATTTAGCCGGCACACCGCCGAAACTTCATAAGCAGAGAAAAAACATGGCCGATTTTCGCAGTGATACCGTAACCCAACCCTGTGCCGCCATGCGCCGGACCATGCATGACGCCTTGCTTGGCGACGATGTGTTTAATGACGACCCGACCACCCTGGAGTTACAGCGTTATGCCGCTGAGCTATTGGGCTTTGAAGCCGCGTTATTTGCGCCCAGCGGTACTCAGACAAACTTAATTGCGATGATGAGCCACTGCCAGCGTGGCGATGAAGCTATTGTTGGCCAGCAATGGCATACCTACAAATGGGAAGCTGGCGGCATGGCGGTACTGGGCTCTATTCAGCCACAGCCGCTGGAGTTACAAAGCGATGGCACTCTGGCCCTTAGCGATATTGCCGCGGCGATAAAACCGGATGACCCGCACTTCGCCCGAACCCGGTTAATCGTGATTGAAAATACCGTAGGCGGGAAAGTGCTGCCGCTCAGCTACATGCGTGATGTGACAAACCTGGCCAAAGAAAATGGTCTGCTGTGTCATATCGACGGTGCCAGGCTAATGAACGCCGCAGTCGCTCTGGCGGCTGAGCATCAGCTAAGCCCGCAGCAAATGGCACGTGAATTGTGTCAGGGTTACGATTCGGTATCGTTGTGTTTATCAAAAGGCCTCGGCTGCCCGGTTGGTTCGTTACTGCTGGGCTCAACAGATTTTATTAACCGGGCAAAAAGAGTGCGGAAAATGCTGGGCGGTGGCATGCGCCAGACCGGTGTGCTGACCGCCGCCGGACTCTATGCATTAACCCATAACATTGACAGGTTAGCAGAGGACCATGCCAATGCCCGCTTCCTGGCTGAGGGTTTAACTAATCTGGCCAGCCAGTTGCCTGCGTTAAACTCCCTGACAGTGATCGCTCCACAAACCAATATCGTATTCACCGATATAAGCCCGGCACTGGCTGAGCAATTATTACCGCAGCTGGCTGAGCATGGGGTCAAGGTTACGGCCAGTCGCTATCAGGCAGCACAGGGAGCCCTGATGCGGCTGCGCTGGGTATGCCATCTGAATATCAGCCGTAGCCAGATAGAGCACACCTTAACGTTGATCAGCCAGTTTGCGACGAAATAAGCAACGCAACTGAAAGCCTGCGGCCAGTCAACCGGTCTGATTGAGTAAGCTGACTATTTCAGTAGCCTACACAACCGCAGGAGTATTTGATGAAATACCTGAGTTTTATTGTCGCATTATTATTATCACTGCTGGTGTTTTCGACACTGAATGCGCCAGCGCGTGAACTGCCAGCCGCCACCGCTATTAAACCACAGCAACTGGCGCCCGATATGCCACTGACGGCCCAACTGGAAACAATTGTCTTGGGCTCAGGCTGCTTTTGGGGCGCGGAGATGCGTTATGAAAAACTGCCAGGCGTAGTAGATGCCGTGTCAGGTTACGCGGATGGCAAAGGGGTCGAGCCAAATTATCGGGCCATTACCAAGCGCAGCAACAAAATGAACCCGGACAACCATGCTGAGGTGGTACAGGTAACTTTTAACCCACAGCGAACCAGCCTGGAAGCGCTGTTGCAGCATTACTTTGAAAGCCATGACCCCACCCAACTGAACCGCCAGGGCAATGATATTGGCACCCAGTACCGTTCCATTATTCTCACCAACAGCCCAGAGCAGCAAACCAGGGCTGAAGCCGTAATGCAGCAATATCAGCCATTGTTAACCGCTGCTGGCTACGGTCAGATCGTCACCCAATTAAAACCTCTTGCCGAGTTTTTCCCTGCAGAGCAATATCACCAGGATTATATTGCTAAAAACCCCAATGGATACTGCCCGGACCATTCCACCGGCGTACGGTTTAACCGCGATGCCTCTGAGCAAGTAGCCACTGTGGATAACAGCGTAATGCAAAACGGCAAGCATGTTCTGGTAATAGATTCTGAAAACTATTGTCCTTACTGCGAAAAGTTTAAAGCAGAGGTGGCCAATAGTTATCAGGGTGATTTCCCGATGCATTTCCGCTTTGCCAGTCAGCTGGACGGCTTGAAAATCACTTCGCCAACCTGGGCAACGCCTACCATTATTTTGCTGCAGGATGGACAGGAAGTTTATGGCCGCCAGGGTTACCTGGCGCCGGATGAGTTTTATTTGATGTTGGGCAAATTTAAACTGGGTGACAGTGAAGCTTTCGACGTGGCTTTTGATGAAGGAACTGATCAGCGGTTTTGCAAAGAGTATGAAATATTTAAAAACACCCCTGATGGCATTTTTGTCGATAAGTTAAGTGGCGCCCCACTGTTTGATACCCGCGACCGATTTAACTCAAATAGCGGCTGGCTGTCCTTTACCAAACCAGTTACCGGCGCTGTTATTGAAAAACCCGATAACCGCTACGGCATGCGCCGAACGGAAATTCGTGCGAAAGTATCGGGCATACATTTAGGCCATGTATTTGATGACGGCCCTAATGGCAGACCGCGCTATTGTATTAATGCGACGGTGCTGGAGTTTAAACCACGGACGTAATGCCAGGCCTTGTTGTCGGCAGGGGTTGCCAGCAGGCTATTTTTTAGCTGCTGGCAGCAGGTTTTCTTCAGATGACTCGCTTAGCTCTGCATTTAGCTGCTGCTCAATAGTGGTATCAGCACTAATATCTGCCACAGCGGCAACGGAGTCAGCGACAATTGGCCGGTCGGCCGATTTTTGCTCAGCGCTCGTCTTACTGCTTTTTGCTGTCGTATCCGCCATATGGATCCGGTAAATAGGTTCTGGCATTTCAATGCCCGCCTTGTCGAAGGCTGTCTTCACCAGCCGAATCGCTTCACTGCGTGCTTTTAAAAAATCCGTTTCACGTTGGTCAATCCAGGCCAGCACTTTTACGGTTACGGCGCTGTCACCCAACTCCAGCACCAATACTCTCGGCCGGGGCTCTGTCAGGATACCGGCCATATCATGTAATGTGCTGATGGCTAATTCTCTGACCCGCACCAAATCAAGCTCTACCGAGACACCAACGTTAAATTCGAAGCGACGCAACGGGTTACGGGTAAAATTGGTCATCGGTGAGGTAATGATTTGGCTGTTCGGTATCCGTAAATGGTTGCCGTCTAAGGTCATCAGCACAGTATCGCGCGACGTCAGGCGCATCACTTTGCCGGTCATCTCATCAACCTGAATAAAATCGCCGATAGCAAAAGGGTTTCGGGTACTGAGCAGCACCCCGGCCAGGTAATTTTCAACGATATTGCGAAAGGCAAAACCCAGCGCTATCCCAATAACCCCAGCGACCCCCAGCATCGCGCTGACCAACGCGGTGGCATCCAGCAATTCCAGCGCAATTAAAATGCCAATACTGGTGACAATTAGCCGGACAAAGCGCATCCCCAGGTTAGTGGCCAGCTCGCTAAGCCCTACCCTGCGCAGTAAGGTATTGCGCCTTGACAACCAGCTGCCGAGCAGTGAAAACAGCACTACAGCCAGCACAGCCAGTAACAACAACGGCAGCATTTGTACGGTGGTGCCAAGCATCTCCCGGAATTTTTCGGCCGCCGGCGCTAAGCGCGAGCGCACTGCCAGCTGCTCCTGCAACTGGTTTTGCACATGCACCACCCCTTCCAGCCGGTTGGCAATGGTCGTTAGCTCGTTTCTCAGCTGGCCGCTAGCAACCTCACCCTGCAGCGTAACCACCCCGGCCTGCACGTTTATTTCAACCTGCTCCAGGCCAGAAATCGATGCAGTTATTTGTTCTAAGCGGGTGGCGATCTCTTGGTCCAGCGGCGCATTAACCACTTTGATTTCATCATCTGACAACCCGCTCTCTGCCTGCTGTGCGACAGCGCAACCGCAACCTAATATCCAAATTGCCAGCACCAGTTTTACCCATTGCCGCATCATCCCTCCGGCTTACGCCTATTTTTCAGTAAGCTAACTATAGCAGCCTGCTGGCTTCGGCTCATAGTCGACGACCTACTGCGCTACCCTGAGTTTCGCATACCTGCAGCAATACCAGCGATACTAACCATTAGTGCGCGGCTGATCATCGGGTTTACCCGCTCGGGCTGATGGCGCACCCGGTGCAGTAATTCAGCCTGCAGAATATGCAACGGGTCAACATAAGTATTGCGCAACATAATCGACTCTCTAATCCAACTTTCTTTGGCCATTAGCGTATCGCTATGAATAAGCTTTAACAGCAGTTCCCGGTCGGCGGTCAATTGCGCTCTAAGTGCCTGTCCTAAATGCTTTAACTCGTCAGGCACCAGTACTTTGTCGTAGTAGGCAGCAATGTCGCTGTCGGCTTTTAAAAATACCATTTCCAGCATCGACATCCGGGTAGCGAAAAACGGCCATTGCTGCTGCATTTCATCCAGCAACTCGGTTTTATCCTGCTCCGCCGCTTTTGCCAGTGCCGCCCCGGCCCCCAGCCAGGCAGGCAGCATTAAACGGTTTTGTGACCAGGCGAATTGCCAGGGTATGGCCCGCAGGCTTTCAACGCCTCCGGTCGGGTTGCGCTTGGCCGGCCGGCTACCCAGTGGTAACTGGCCTAACTCTTGCTCCGGCGTGGCTGCCCGGAAATAAGCGACAAAATCTTTATTGTGACGCACCACGGCCCGATATGCCTCGCAGGAATCATCCGCTAATTGCTGCATTAAATCCCGCCAACTTTGCTTAGGTACCGGCGGCGGCAATAATAAGCCCTCCATCACTGCACTGGCGTACAGCGCCAGGCTGCGCTCGGCGAGTTTCGGCAGGCCAAATTTAAAGCGGATCATTTCGCCCTGCTCGGTTACCCTTAAACCACCGGCCAGTGAACCCGGTGGCTGCGATAAAATCGCGGCATGGGCCGGGCCGCCGCCACGGCCGATGGTACCACCGCGGCCATGGAACAAGGTCAGTTGCACCTTGGCCTGCTGACAAATAGCGACCAACGCTTCCTGGGCACTGTACTGGGCCCAGGCCGCGGCAAAAACGCCGGCGTCTTTGGCTGAATCGGAGTAACCAATCATCACTTCCTGCTTACCGTTGATGTAACCACGATACCAGTCAATACTGAGCAGGCGCTGCATACACTGGGGTGCATTCTGTAAATCACCTAAGGTTTCAAATAACGGTGCAACTGGCATCGGGAAGCTGCTACCGGCTTCTTTAAGCAGCAATTGCACCGCTAATACATCAGACGGTTTACCGGCCATTGAAATGACATAGGTGCTGAGTGCTTCGCTGCCATGACGGGCCACGATATCGAAGGTATCCAGCACTTCTTGCACATCTTCAGACGGCTGCCAGTTTTTCGGAAATAACGGCCGCCGGTTGGCCAGTTCAGCCAGTAAAAAAGCCTGGCGGGCATTTTCGTCCCAGGCACTGTAATCGCCCAGACCTAAGTGCTGGGTCAGTTCGGCAAATACCTGGGCATGGCGACCGGCATCCTGGCGGATATCCAGCTTTAACAGGCACAAACCAAAGGCGTAAGCGCGACGAATAGTGTCAAGCAGCCGGCCATTGGCAATCACCGCCATGCCGCTGTCCATAAGTGACTGATAACATAACAACAAGGGTTGCAGTAATTGCTTATTATGCCAGACAAGGTTATCAGGCCGCTGCAACCGGTCGTGTTTCAGGGCTTCAGTTAGCCAGTCGCGGCTGCGCAATAAACCAGCACGAAGCTGATTCAGTACTAACCGGTAAGGTTCGCTGGCGTCACCCACTTCATTGCGTAGTGCCTGACTCGCCTGAGACATTGACAACTCGCTACTGAGAAAATCTAAATCAGCGGCAAATAAGTCGGCAGCTTTCCAGCGACTAAGCAGCAAAACCTGGCGGGTCACTTTAGCGGTAACAAACGGATTGCCATCCCGATCGCCGCCCATCCAGGACGAAAACTTCACCGGCGCAGCGTCCAATGCCAACCCATTGCCTATGGCACTATGCAGCTTACTATCCAGCTCGCGCAGAAAATCCGGTATAGCCTGCCACAATGAACTTTCAATCACTGCAAAACCCGACTTCGCCTCATCTAACGGCGTGGGCCGTTGCTCACGAATTTCGTTGGTGTGCCAGGCCTGGGCAATCAGCTCGCTTAAGCGCAGCTCAATTTTTTGCTGCTGCAACGCGGTTAAATCCTGTTCAAGTTCAGCTAAGCAGGCCGCTATCTCTGTTAGCTTATGAATAAGGGTGCGGCGCGACACTTCCGTAGGGTGGGCAGTTAGCACCAGCTCAATTGACAAATCAGCTACTGCTTTCTTTACCTTTTCACCGCTGATTTTTTGGTCGTCAAGCAAGTTGAATAACTCGTGCAGCGGCTCGGGTTTTTCGATACTGGCCTGGCCAATCCGGCTGATGGTGTGATGTTGCTCGGCTAAGTTAGCCAGGTTTAAAAACTGGGCAAAGGCACGGGCCACCGGCAGTAGTTCATCATCGCTTAAACTGCGCAGTACTTGTTTAAGTTTATCCGCCTGCAACTCCTCACCCTGGCGTGCGGCTTTAGACAGCATTCGAATTTGCTCAACCCGTTCCAGTACCGCATCACCCAGTTGATTGCGAATGGTGTCGCCCAGCTGAGTACCCAGCAGGCCAACATTGGTTTTCAGTGCAGCGTAATGGTCCATTAGTTCGTCTCAGTTGTGACAGTTAGCCCTACCCTAGCCTGTTATTTATTGGTACTCAACTATGATTGATTACCAAACGAGCAACAGAATTGGTAAGACCAAATTACCACCAACTTGAAATTGAACAATACCCTTTACCGTCAGCGCTATTGATTAAAGCCCCCGGTTTAAGCCATGCTATAGTGCGTTAGCATTTTAAACGGTAACCATTTAATGACCATACCAGCCAGCACCCCAACCCGCCCGGTTAAACAGAAAAAATCCGGTTTTCTAAGCAATATGATTTTTAATATTGTGGTGCCGGCCGTAATACTTAGCCGCTTTAGCAGTGAAGACACGCTGGGCCCGGTGTGGGGCGTGGTGGTGGCACTGGCCTTTCCATTATTATTTGGCCTGTGGGAGCTGGTTAAACTGGGCAAGGTAAACTTCTACTCGATTCTGGGTATTATCAGCGTACTGCTTACCGGTGGTATCAGCTTGCTACAACTTGACCCGGCTTACATTGCCGTTAAAGAAGCGATGATCCCGGCTATAATCGGTTTAGTGGTACTGGCAAGCCAGTACACGCCGTTTCCGCTGGTTAAAAAAATGCTGATTAATCCCGATTTACTTGATACCGACAAGCTGTATCAGGCGTTGGCTGCAAAAGCCAACCGTCAGTTGTTTGAGCAACGGGTCGCGCGGGCGGGCTATATCGTCGCTGCTGCGTTTTTTGTGTCGGCGGTACTGAATTATGTGCTGGCAAAAGCGATAGTAGTAAGCCAGCCCGGCACTACCGCCTATGCCGAAGAGCTGGGCCGGATGACCTGGCTCAGTTATCCGGTGATTGTGCTACCGGTGATGGTGATGCTGATGGGCGCCATTATTTATATGTTTATGCAAATTGGTAAGCTAACCCAACAGCCGCTGGAAGACTTTATTCTGGAGTAGAGTGCTTCACTCCGGCCCGTGAATCCGCGCTTAAATCCAATCTTAACGCCGCAAGTTCCTGCTGCAACTGCTGCATCTGTGCCAGTAGTTGCTGCTGGGTGGCCTGTTCAGCATCATGCTCTTCTTTATGCTCTTCATCGTGCATACTTTGCACCGCATTAACAATAACAGCGATAAATAAGTTGAGCATGGTAAAGGTGGCGATAAGAATAAACGGTACAAAAAACGCCCAGGCATACGGAAATTCGGCAATTACCGGCCGGGCAATGCCCATTGACCAGCTTTCAAGGGTCATGATCTGGAACAAGGTATAAAGTGATGCCCCTAAGCTGCCAAACCAGTCTGGGAAAGCCTCACCAAATAATTTGGTCACCATCACCGCCGCCACGTAATAAATCAGCGCCAGTACCATCGCTATCGACAGCATGCCGTTGAGCGATTTAATTAACGCACCAACTATTTTTCGCATTGAGGGCACAAAGGTCAGTACCCTTAAAACCCGCAGCACTCTTAGCGCCCGTAATACCGCAAAAGGCCCGCTGGCCGGCACTAAGGCAATGCCCACCACGATAAAGTCGAAAATACTCCAACCATCTTTAAAAAACGCCAGCCGATGCACGTAAATACGTAATGCGATTTCCACCACAAATATTGCCAGAATAACTTTGTCGACCAGCAGTATTGCATTGCCCATTAGTTGCATGATGGCCGCAGAGGTTTCCATTCCCAGCAGCACAGCATTAAGTAAAATCAGCGCCAGCAAACTGCGCTGCACACTGCTACGCTGCAAAAAATGGCCAACTTTATGCCGCAAAGGGCTCACTACAGGCAAAGCATTACTACTCATACCACACCTCAGAATTAAACTGGCGCTATTGTATGTCAGCCGCGCTACAGATCAATCCGTTAAACATACCAGGCCAAAAATATCTTTGCCCGATGCGCGCCACACAGCAGCCTTATTTTGCCCGGGCAAATCGTTCAAACGCCGCCGTTAAATCAGCCAGTAAATCATCGACATGCTCCAGGCCAATGTGCAGCCGTATAAGTGGCCCCTGGTACGGCCAATTGCTGGCAGTGCGCAATTTTTGCAGCTGCATGGTGGCGGTAACTAAACTTTCATAGCCGCCCCAGGAAAAGCCCATTTTAAAATGGGCCATACCTTCAATAAACGCCTCTACCTGTTGTTGACCACCCTGTTTTAGCACAAACGAAAACAAACCATTACTGCCGCTAAAATCCCGCTGAAAAATAGCATGGCCCGGGTGGCTGGGCAGTGCCGGATGCAGCACCGTTTCTACTTCCGGCCGTTGCTGCAGCCAGTTGGCAATGACCAGCGCGCTTTGCTCATGCTGTTTTAACCGTACCGCTAAGGTTCGTAAACCACGCAATGCAGTGTAAGCGTCGTCAGCGGAAGCACAGTAACCCATTAAATAACTGTGTTCGCGCAAGCGGGGCCAGTGTTTAGCGTTGGCGCTGGCAGTGCCCAGCATCACATCGGAATGGCCAACAATATATTTGGTAGCGGCCTGAATGGAGATATCCACCCCTAACTGAAACGGCTGACACAAAATGGGGGACGCCCAGGTATTGTCTAACATAGTCACGATATTGTGCTGCTGCGCCACCGCGCAAATCGCCGGAATGTCCTGCATTTCAAAGCTGAGTGAACCGGGCGACTCCAGAAAAATCACCCTGGTATTTGGTTTAATCAGGCTGGCAATAGCACTGCCAATTTGCGGATCATAATAGGTGGTTTCAACACCAAACCCCTTGAGTAATTTATCGCACAGCGCCCGGGTCGGCTCGTACACACTGTCGACCATTAATAAG
>TARA_R110002126_G_scaffold77796_2_pt1 | contig 28818 bp, 33 predicted proteins | sample TARA_R110002126 | Tara Oceans TARA_R110002126 (sample SAMEA4397536) | marine metagenome | biome: Polar Biome; feature: [DCM] deep chlorophyll maximum layer (ENVO:01000326); material: water (ENVO:00002006), including particulate matter (ENVO:01000060) such as... | depth 30 m | reverse complement strand
GGGTGCAGTAGCCAAACAAGACGCAGAAACTATGCGCAAATTTGCAAATGCCGATTATATTCAGCATAATCCATTTGTGCCAACAGGACTTGAACCATTTATAGGGCTATTGCCTATTTTAAAAGAACACGGAACCTATGCCGAAAACGTGAGAATGTTTCAAGATGGTGATTTTGTGTTTATGCACAATATCTGGAAAAATGCCAAACCTTTTGGGGCGGATGAAATGGTCGCATTTGATATTATTCGTGTCGATGAAAACGGAAAAGTAGCCGAGCATTGGGACGCAATGACCGTTTTAGAGAAAGAATCTGCAAGCGGCAGAAGTCAAACCGATGGACCAACAACTGTTGAGGACTTAGACAAAACCGAAGCCAATAAAGCCTTGGTTACTTCTTTTATTAATGACATACCAATGGGTAAAAATCAAGATAAAATTGCAGAGTATATCAGTGCCGAGCAATATGACCAACACAATCCGCAGATCAAAGATGGATTGAACGGCCTTGGAGAATTCTTTCAATACTTGGCTTCCCAAAATATAGTTTTCAAATACAACAAACTCCACAAAGTTATGGGCGAAGGGAACTTTGTTCTTACCGTTAGCGAAGGCGAATTGATGGGTAAAAATCAAGTGTTTTACGATTTATTCCGTGTAGAAAATAGCAAAATTGTAGAGCATTGGGATGTGATTCAAGAAATACCTACCGAAGGTTTAGCTCATAATAACGGAATGTTTGGCTTTAAAAATTAATAAAAATGAAAAATGTAATCATCACAGGAAGTAGTAGTGGATTCGGCTTAAAAGCAGTTAAAGATTTTGCCGATAAAGGCAACAAAGTATTCGCAACTATGCGAAATCCAGAAGGAAAAAACGCAGAGGTAAAAAAAGAATTAGAAGCATATTCATCTCTCATTACGGTAGTTGATATGGATGTTACCAATGATACTTCTGTAAAAGAAGCTATGAATAGTATTCTTGAGAAAGTAGGAAATATTGATATTTTAATTAATAATGCAGGTATTATGTACATCGGCATTACGGAAGCCTATAGTATTGAGCAGGCAAAGTGGCAAATGGAAACCAATTATTTTGGCGCTATAAGGACAATGCAAGCCGTTTTGCCTTCAATGCGAAGCACAGGTTCAGGTTTAATTATCAATACCTCTTCATTAGTAGGTCGTATGTCCCCACCATTTTTCGGAACTTATACTGCTACAAAACACGCTTTAGAAGGCTATTCGCAAGCCTTACGTTATGAGGTTTCTCCTTTTGGCGTTGATGTTGTTATGGTAGAGCCTGGACCTTTTGGTACAGGATTATTGGCATCAGGACAAGCTCCTGCTCATAGTGATACTTTGGAATTATATGGCGAATTGGCAGGTGTTCCTACTGCAATGGGCGAAAGTTTTGCTCAAATGTTGCAAAGCGAAGAAGCTCCAGACCCACAATGGGTAGTGGATGCTTATTTGAAATTAGCAGAAATGCCATTTGGCAAACGTCCAACACGAACTGTTGTAGGGATAACTTGGGGTGTTGATGAAATTAACGAATTAACCCAACCCATTCAAGACAGAGTTCTTAAAGAAATGCAATTAGAAAATGTACTTGGTGGTGTTTCGATCTAAGTATGCGACGTTTTCTTTATTATATAAAATCACAAGGGTTTCTGCTCTTGTGATTTTTTTTGATTTCTTGTTTTCTCAAATTGGCTAGAACTATTCACGGAAACACCGAGTTTTAATTCGGTATAATTCAAGTTTATTTGTTATAAATTTAGAATGAATTTCAAAAGATTTTAAGCAATTGTGTTTTATAAGTAAAAATAATTAAAAGGTTTCTTCAATTTTATCTAAAAGGTCCTCAGGGTCAAAGGGCTTATATATAAAACCGTTCATACCACAAGATTCAATTTTATTTTTAACTTCTACAAAAACAGAAGCCGAAAGTGCTAAGATTGGCACTTTAGTATTGAACTTTCGAATTTCTGATGATGCTGTATAACCATCCATTATGGGCATTTGAATATCCATCAAAACCGTGTCATAATCGTTTTCTTTAACCATATCTACGGCTATTTTTCCATCATTGGCTACATCTACTTTTAAACCTGCTTTTTCAAGTATTTGTTTTCCCACCATTACATTAATGAGGTTATCTTCAACTAACAAAACTTTTCTATTTGTAAAGTTACGATCTTTCTTTTCAGTTTGTTTCTCCATTTGGTCTTTAGATGCAGGTTTTAAAGCTAAATCAAAAGAAAAGCTACTACCCTTTCCAATAGTGCTGTCAATTTGAACATTCGATGACATCGCAGTTACGATACTTTTTACAATAGAAAGTCCTAAGCCTGTGCCACCATATAGCCTGTTGGTTGTGCTAGATGCTTGCGTAAAAGCTTCCCATATTTTCTCTTGTTGTTCTGTGGTTAAGCCAATACCAGTATCTTTTATTGCGGTATGAATTATAATTTGTTCTTCGTTCGAAGCTTTTTTGTTAATGATTAAGGTAACGCTTCCTTTTTTAGTAAACTTAATTGCGTTTGATACTAGATTATTAATGACTTGATTAAAGCGCACGATATCTAACCAAACAATGGGTATGTCGTCATCTATTTGTAAGTTCAACGTAATTCCTTTTCGTAAACAACTGGCTTCATGTGTTTTTTTTATCTGTTTGATGGCTTTATGGATGTCAGTCGGAATTAAATCTAGCTCAATTTTAGTAGATTGCATTTTGCTAAAATCTAATACATCATTTAATAAACTCAATAAAATTTTACCCGAATAATTTAAGGCTTCTATATTCTCTTTCAGGTTTTCTGGTGGTTTTGATTCATTTAAGATATAGGATAAACCTATAATGGCATTTAAAGGAGTTCTAATTTCATGACTCATAGTGCTTAAAAATTGCGACTTAGCGTTAGATGCTTCGATAGCTTCATCTTTTTTGTTGTGTATTTTAGCAAAATATCGACCATTTATTAAAGAGAAATAAATTAATTGAAACGTTGCTAATGCAATTGTACTAATTACAGAAATGGGGTAAATAATATCTCTGGCCAATTCAGGATCCATTTGCTGTTGTGTAAAAAGTTTGAAATCTGTAAGTTGCAGTAGTATCCAGAAAATACAGGGCAAAACTGCAAAAAAACCAACATAAAAAGGTTCTCTTCTAAAAGAAAATAACAAAAAAGGAAGTCCCATAGCAAATAGTAAAACAAACTCTACACTACCAGGTCTGCCAATAAAGGAAGCTGTAAGAGAAACACTAAAGCTTAATGCTACTAAATACAATATTCTTGCAATCGAGAGATTTCCTTTTTTAGCAATAATTGCAGACAAAAGAAATAAAATAACGGTAATTCCGAGGCAATTACTTAAGGAAAACAACTCAATAGATCTTGCAACAAAATACCAAATTACGGTAATAATTAAGGTAAAAAAAGAAAGGTTGGATACTAATTTTATTCTGGTTTCCGAAAAATCTGACATAGGAAGTAATTGGGGGTTACAAACAAATTTAGTTATTTTTTATGAAAAATAAAGAATATTTGATAAGAAAACATTTAACGTAGCTGTGCTATCTGTTATTAAAAGCCCTATTTAGATTCTGGTAAATCAAAAAGACGTTTATTTTGTAACATAAATTTTATTGGTAATTTTCCAAGTATCATCAATTTTTTGAAGCGATAAAATATCAATATAAGTAATGGTATCTACTTTCATACTAATTTTAGCACTTGCAATTTTAGCATCAACAATATCAATATTTAGTATGGTTAACGCACAATTTTGTAAAATTTCTGTGGATAATTTTTGTCGATTTCCCCATTTAGGAATCAGTTCTTTAAAAAAACTATTCTTAAAACCCACCAATTTTTCATCCTTTACAATAGGTACTTTCATCGTTCCGTTTTCTAAATCAAATGCTTTTTTTAGTTTGGTAAAATCTCTGTGAATATAGCCGTCATAATAATTTTGAATAGTAACGGTAATGCCATCAATAGGGCTCGTTTTTTCTTGAGATATAATCGAAAATGAAGCGATTAAGAAGTAGAAAATAAAAAATATTTTTTTCATAATATAAAGTGATGCAAGGGTGGATGTTAAACTATGGTATAAGAAAATGTATTATTTTTATGCTCAAAGATAAAAATACATTTAGCAATAACCGTTTTGTATGAAATGAAATTTACATCAGTTTTTAATAGATTGTAAAAGTGTTGATATGCTTTCACTTTTAAATCCCAATGGCATCTTAAAAACAAACTTCTTTCTGGTTTATAAAAAGAATGATGCACAATAAACAATCTATTTTGAAGATGATTCCGAACACCTTTACTTTGATTGTAATAATAAAAGTTGATGATTTTTTTTTCATCAGAAATAGAAAAATTTGATCGCAATTTTTTAGGAACGATCGTGCTTTTAATATCAAAACGTAAGTTGGGGTTTTGGTTGAACTCGACATCCCAATTTTTATCTTTTGAATTTGGGTTTTTTCTGATGTTATTTTGGTGATAAAACAAAAATTCATCGACTTTGGCACATTGCCATAAAAACCATCTTCTTCTAAAATAGTTTTTATCTTTTTCATCAAAATCAACAATTTTAGTTTCTAGGTGCTGTTTACTTTTAATGTTAAATAGATTCAGTTTTGCATCAGTATTATCATTTTGAACAGCTCCCCAATACAAAGGAATGGTTTTACTCAATTCTTGGAGTTCTTTACTGATGCTCGCATATTCAGTGGCAAGCATAATCGTTTTTCTTTAGCAATTTGCATAAATATACTACTATTAAACTAATAAATGTCTGATATATTGATTTTTAGGTTCAGTTTAAGAAATGTTGCTTTTGCTCAGAATGATATCAATAATTAGTTTAGATGAAAAAATAAGAATTTAGTAACAAAATTTAAAAGGCTATAATTCAATTTTTATTCCTTCATCAGTAAATGTAAAACCGAGTTTTTTAATTTTAATTGACGCTTTACTGTCTTTTTTAAGTATAGGATTGGTATGATTAAAATGAATAAAAATCATCTTATTTTTGGTAGCTAAAGTTTCATTTTGAAATAATTGTATAGTTTCTTCGATAAAAGGATGAGGCATGTCAGACATCGCTCTTTTTACTTTATCAATATTATTTTTGCTCAACTTCTGCCATTTATCAATATCAGGAATAAACAAAGCAGGATTTATTTTGTCTTTTGATTGTATAACCCACTGTTTCAGAAAACTCATCTCTATGTGGCACTAAAAACGGGGTTACTTTCAAGTTCTCATTCAAAACAAGCGTAGTATCATTTTGGAGCGCTTGTAATTTTATGTTTTGTAAAGTAATTAATTGATTCCAAGGACCATTATTTGTCAGAAAGTCCATCATTTTTGGCATTGCATTTAGAACAATATCTTTTTTGCCATACGTTTCTCTTCCAAAATATATTAAGCCTGTATAATGGCCAATATGAGTATGGGTTAAAAATACGCCATCAATAATTTTAGCTGTTTTTAAATGATAATTTTCTAACTCTGCCAGTTGCGCTTGCAGCTCTGGTGTGGCTTCAAACAACCATTTTTGTTGATTCTTAACATCAACTAAACCTAAAGAAATAACACTTTTTCTTTTGTTTTTACCCTTGTAAAAATTTGCACAAGATTGTTTCTGACAACCAATATGTGGGGTAGCCTCCATCTTAGGCAATGCCTGAAACTGTAATATATTGCCTTGTGTTTTTAGTGTTATTTTCTTATTCTACCCGTATCTTGTATGAGCAGTAGCGGATTTAATTCACTAAACTGTGAGAAAGCAAGATGCTTATTTAAATGTAAAAACGGTTCAAGTTTGCACCTAAACCGCTATTGTTTATGTACAATGTTAGCTAACGTTATTATTTTTACAATTGACTATTCATCATTTCAAAAAACTCCGCATCTTTCATTTTCTTTCTGCTGTCGAGTAAGAAATGGGCATCTTCTCCTGCTCGGTATCTCAATTGATTTGTTCCATCAGTTACAGCATTATAAATTACTTCCGCAACCAAACTTGGTGGTGAAACTGTGTTATCTGGATTCTGCCATTGTTTCATCAAAGCATTTATAATCGGTTTGTACTCTTCAATGTCTCCTGCTTGAAAGTCAAAAGAACGTCCGCCAAAATCTGTTGCAATAAATCCGGGTTCTACAATTTTGACAGCTACTCCGATTTCTTTCATTTCGTAATGCAATGACTCTGAAATTCCTTCTACGGCAAACTTGGTGCCGTGATAGAGTGAACCCAAGGCAAAAGACATTTGCCCGCCAATAGACGAAATGTTTACAATAACACCACTTTTGTTTTTTCTAAAATGCGGAATAATTTCTTTGGTAACGTCCATCAATCCAATAACATTGGTATTGAATTGCCTAACCATATTTTCTCTTGGAAAAGATTCTAAAGGTCCATAAGCTCCATAACCTGCATTGTTTACTAAAGCATCAATTTTACCAAATTTCGAAATTCCGTTTTTGATAGCTTGTTCAATGGATGTTAAATCAAGCACATCCAATTTTTCTAAATGAATGTTTTCTAATGTACTTAACTCTGTATCCTTTTCGGGCGATCGCATTGTGGCAATTACATTCCATCCTCGTTGTTGAAAATGCAATGCAGTTGCTTTACCGATTCCGCTACTTGCTCCTGTTATTAATATTGTTTTGCCCATTTTTAGTCTTTGTTTAGTGTTAATAAATTAGCCACTCCGTTAGCAGTGTAGATTGCTTTTGTAGTTTCGTTCAATACGTTATTGTAGTTTTCGATAGGTTGTTTTAAACCTGAAAAATCAACGACCGTTCTAAAAGGCTTTTCGCCAAATGGTGTATTTACAAGTTTTACGACTGCTTCTGCCACTCGTTCAGGTCTTTGTTCGGGAATTGATTCAATATAAGTTACATAACCATTAATAGAAGCTTCTGGCATACTTGCCAATTCGCCATACTGTTTCATTCTTTTTGTATCGCTTGGTGTTATCATTCCACTCATAAAGCCTGTTGGAAATCCGCCTGGTTCTACAATACAAGATTCAATGCCAAATCCCGAAAGTTCAGCTCTGTAACCTTCTGCCAAAGATTCTAAAGCGTATTTTGATGCAGAGTAGGAAGCTAGAAAAGGTGTTGTTACTCTACCAATACAGCTAGAAGTATGTATAATAGTTCCTTTTCCTTGTGGTCTCAAATGAGGTAAAACTGCTCTCATAAGGCGTTGAACTCCATAAACATTAACATCAAACATTCTTTGAATATCGCCTGCCGTAAAGCATTCAAGTATTCCATTTGCTCCGATGCCTGCATTGTTGAAAACGGTATCCAAACCATCCATTAGCTCAATGGCTGATTTTACTCCTGCATTCACACTTTCTTCCTTGGTTACATCCATTTCAACCAATGACACACCTTTTGATTTCAGTTCGTTGGCGATAGCTTTATTTTTACCTGAAACGGATCGCATTGTTCCTACCACCTGATGCCCATTTTCGGTTAATTGAATACAAGTAAGACTTCCAAAAGCGCCACTTGCACCTGTGACTAAAATTTTATGTTTCATTTTTTTTGTTTTTTAATTATTTGATGAAACAAATATCCGATAGATAAAATGGGGTTATTAACACGAAAAAAGGAAGCTTAAACACAAATCGCAGAAAAAAGAAAAGGAAGCTACCTAGCTTTTTTTTTCTCTAATTCAGTTGTCTGTTTCTCTAATTCAGTTGTCTGTATTCTTGTGGTGTTTTACCTGTTTTTTGTTTGAATAGCCTCCCAAAATAATGCGGGTAATTAAAACCGAGTGTATAGGCTATGCCACTTACGGAATCGATAGAACCGAGTAGTAAATGTTTTGCTTTGTCTATTAAAAAATCATTAATGTGGTCTTTGGCAGAACGTCCTGTTTCTTTGGTAAGTATGTCACTCAAATAACTTGCCGATAAATGACAATGGTCTGCTAAATATTGTATGGTTGGTTGTCCTGTTTCTATGAGTTGATTTTCTAAATAATAATTTTTTAGCAATAATTCTACTTTGGAAACTATGTCAATGTTACTTGCTGAACGCGTGTTAAATTGTCTTTCGTAAAATCGTTTGCTGTAATTCAGTAACAGCTCGATATTAGAAACCAAGACTTGTTGGCTATGATTGTCTATTCGCTCTTTGATTTCATCTTGAATCAGTTGAACAATTTGATTGAGCGTGTTTTGCTCATTTTCGGAAAGGTGTAAGGCTTCGTAAACTTCGTAATTAAAAAAGTTGTAAGCGTCAATTTTTGAACCAAGGGTTGTATTTCTGATAAGGTCTGGATGAAAGTAAAGCATCCATCCTTTCACTTCGTTTAATGCCTGTGGTTTCTTCACTGTTATCACTTGTTTAGGTGCTGTGAAAATTAAGACACCATCATCAAAGTCATATGAATTTCGACCATAATCAATTCCACAACTGGAATCTTTTAGTGCAATACAGTACAAATCAGACGAAAATCGTTTGCCGACTGTTTCTTCTCCATAAGAAAGTTTTTCTGTGTCAAGAATGGTAATTAAAGGGTGTGTTGGTTTATCCAATGCAAAGACTGCTCGAATTTCTGCAATTGCTTTTGAATGTATTATAGGCTCGTTCATTTTGTTTTATTACAAAACTATGATGATTTTTGATTGCCCACTAACACAAATCGCTGAATGATTAGCACGTTTTGGTTTTAATGGTAGCTTAACATTTGGAATATGCGTAGTTGTGGACTTTAAAACACCTCGTTTTAGGGTTTTTTACTACACTTTGTTCTAAGATAGAAGCCCTTGGCTTGGCAACAAAAACACAATTGCATATATTCTTTGTTGGCGACCGTTATCTATATGATTTGCCATTATAATATTTTATTGTTTTAGTTAATTTACCATTTTCATCATATTCATTTACTGTTCCTTTTCCATTAATTAAAGTCCCTTTATTAAGAGGATTACCCTTATTGTCAAAACAAGAAATAATATCCATTAATTTACCATCTTTAAATAATCTGGTTTGGTAAAGCGAGGTATTATTATGGTAAATATTCCATTCATTTGTTTTTCTCCCATTTTTAAAACTTCCAATTTGCATTAACTCCCCATCTTCGTGATAGTATTTCCATTCGCCTTTTCTTGGAAAATAATCACCAAGCCCTCCAGTATCATATTCGCCAATGTTCATTAACCTCCCATTCTCGTAATAGCTTTTCCATTCGCCTGTCCTTCCATTTAAAACAATCGTATAAACACATTCACCAATTTCTTTTAATTGTCCATTTTCGTGATAGTATTTCCATCGACCTATTTCTCTACCATATTCATATTTTCCTATGGATTTTAATTTCCCATTTTCGTAATAAGATTTCCATTGACCTGTTTTTCCACTACTATTCCATTCTCCAACTGATGCAAGTTGCCCATTAACATGAAAGTATTCTTCCACTTGAGCATTTGTAAATTGAATCGAGAATAGTATTGTTAGTAAAAGGATTATTTTGTTTTTCATATATTTCGTTTTATTAGTGTTTAATGGTAGGTAACTTTCTTTTATCACAAGAAATAACTCAGCAAAAAAGTAAAAATGAAATGAGGTATTTTATTAAAATCTAATTAATGATAGATAAAGCACCAGATGGGCATTTTGCTACTTGAGCTACAATTTCTTGTTTAGTTGCATTTTCTTGTTGTATCCAAGGTTTTTCTTTGGGTTTAAAAACTTTAGATAAACCACGCACACAATTTGCAGAATGCGTACATTTTTCTGGTTCCCAACCAATTTTAATATTTTCTTTTGGATACGTTTTCATCTTGTAAAATTTTAGTCTTTTAAAGATAGCTAAATTTCAGACAATAAAAAAAGCATCAACTTTAAGGTAATGCTTTTTTAGTATTTCGATATGTTTAGTTGATAACTACCAACTGCAACTGTATAACTGTTTTACTTTTTAAACCATAACTCTCCATCCATAAGGATCCTCAGCTTTGTTAGTTTGTATATCTGTAATTAATTTTTTTAATTGAGATGCATAAGGATTTTCTAAAACAGGTAACTCAAAATCGTTTTCTTGGTATCCAAAACCAGCAATTGGCGATATTACAGCCGCAGTTCCTGCACCGAACATTTCTTTTAAATTTCCGATTTGAGCAGCTTCTACAACCTCGCCAACAGAAATTTTTCTAACTTCTGTTTCTATGCCATTATCTGCAGCAATTTGTAAAATACTTTTACGTGTAATTCCGTCTAAAATTCTGTCGCTTGTTGGGCTCGTAATTAACGTATCATTAATTCTGATAAAAATATTCATCGCACCAGCTTCTTCAATAAATTGGTGTGTGTTATCGTCTGTCCAAATTACTTGATTGTAACCTTTTTCAATTGCCAATTGTGTTGGGTAAAATTGCGCAGCATAATTACCACCAGCTTTAGCAAAACCAACACCACCATTTGCAGCACGAGCATATTTTTCTTCGATTAATACTTTTACTTTACCAGCAAAATATGCACCAGAAGGAGCAGTACAAATAATAAATTTGTAAGCATCAGCAGGTGAAGCGTGAAAACCATTTCCAGAAGCAAACATAAAAGGTCTTATGTATAAAGAACTTCCATCATTGGTAGGAATCCAGTCGTTATCAACTTCTAATAAAGCCTTTAATCCGTCTATAAAAATGGCTTCAGGAATTTGTGGAATTACCAAACGCTCAGCAGATTTATTTAAACGTTTACAATTGTCTAAAGGTCTAAATAACATTGTGTTTCCATCTGCATCTTTATATGCTTTCATTCCTTCAAAAATCGATTGTCCGTAATGAAAAATCTTAGCAGAAGGATCTAAAGAAATAGGCGCAAAAGGTTCAATTTTTGGTTCTTGCCACTTGCCATTTATAAAATCGCAGGTTAACATATGATCAGAATATACGCTACCAAAAGGTAAATTGTTAAAATCTACAGAAGTTATCTTCGATTCTTTAACACGTTCAATTGCTATACTTTTTGTCATTTTAATGATAAATTTAATACCTGCAAATGTACATAATTTATTTATTCAATATGTAAGGTAAACCGTCGATTTGTTGTTAATTTTAGTACATTTGTAAACAATTCGTTTAAAATTAAGAATATGAAAAATTTAATAAAATTTTGTGCAATTGCACTCTTGGCATTTGCAGCTTGTAAAAAGGAAAAAGCAGAAAAATCTACGACAACAGAAGAAGCAAAAATGGCGGTAAATTACAGCTCTTTTGGGGATAAAATTACAGATGAAAAAGCCATGACTGCAGATGAAATGTTAGCGAAATTTAATTCGATGCAAGTAGGCGATACGGTTAACGTAAAATTTGCATCAAAAATAAATGAAGTATGCTCTAAAAAAGGATGTTGGATGAAATTACCTGTAGGAGAACAAGAAACTATGGTTCGTTTTAAAGATTATGGTTTTTTCATGCCATTGGATGCTAAAGATAAAGAAGTAATTGTAGAAGGTAAAGCTTTTGTAACAATTACACCTGTAGAAGAATTACAACATTATGCAGAAGATGCTGGAAAAACTGCAGAAGAAATTGCCAAAATTACTGAACCTAAAAGAGAATTTGCTTTTGAAGCGAACGGCGTTTTAATGAAGAAATAATGAAAACATTTTACTTTATTTTCTTGGTTTTTATGCTTTTGAGTTGCCATAGTAAAAAGGAACCAAAAGAAGAAAAAGAGACTACATATAAAATCTATAAACAGTCGGAAATGGCGGCTTTAATGCTTAAAATGTACGCTGTAAACTTAGAAAATAAAAGATTAATTTTAGCTGGAGAACCTTCAAAAAATCTAACCAATTTTTCTAAAGAATTTAAAGAAATACACGCTGCTAAATTAACGGATGCAAATGATAGAAATGCTTCTTTTAATGCATTTTCAGATTATTATCTAGAAACGTATCAGCAACTTTTTGAGGTAGAAAGAGATTCTTTACAAAATGCGCACAACAATACCATAAATTCTTGTATTGCATGTCATAAAACTACGTGTATAGGACCAATTCCAAAAATAAAAAAATTGCTAATTCAATAATGTGAAAAGAGAAATATTAATTACTTCAGACGGATCATCTACCATTCATTTACCAGATTGGAATGAGCAATATCATTCTAAAAATGGTTCTATTAATGAAAGCTATCACGTTTTTATTGAAAGTGGATTAAGGCAAGTAGAATCTGAAAAAGTATCCATTTTAGAAATAGGGTTTGGCACTGGTTTAAACTCTTTTATTACATTTTTAGAAGCTAAAAGACCAGTGGATTATTTTGGAGTAGAAGCCTACCCAGTAACTCCTGAAGAAATTGAGAAAATGAATTTTATTTCAATTTTAGACGCTGAAAAAGAAAAAAAAGTATTTGAAAAAATGCATAAGGTTTCATGGGAAGAAAAACATAAAATTACAAATGAATTTTTTTTAACAAAGAGAAAACAATTTTTTGAAGATATTACAGATGAAAATGCTTTCGATTTAATATACTTCGATGCTTTTGGTGCGCGTGTTCAACCACAATTATGGACAGAAGAAATTTTCACAAAAATGTTCATAGCTTTAAAAGAAAACGGAATTTTAGTTACTTATTCTGCTAAAGGAAGCGTAAGAAGGGCAATGCAAGCAGTTGGTTTTACGGTAGAACGTTTGCCTGGCCCACCAGGCAAAAGAGAAATGCTAAGAGCTAGAAAAATTAGTTTGTAAGCTTTTTAACGATCGTTTTTTAAATAATATCATTGAATAAAAATCATATGGAATTTAAAAGGAAATTTGGAAAACAGAAAGAGTCAAAACCCAAAAAAGGGCTATTTTTAGTCTTGTTATTGGCATTGGCTATATTTCTTTGGTATAATGCAGAATCGCTTTTAAAATCTTTATTTTAACTTTTTGGCAATAGAAAGAATAATTCTAGGGATAGATCCAGGTACAACCATTATGGGTTTTGGTATCATAAAAGTCGTTGGTAAAAAAATGGAATTTATTCAAATGAATGAATTGATGCTCAAAAAATATGATGATCATTATTTAAAATTGAAACTTATTTTTGAAAGAACTATCGAGTTGATTGATACTTATCACCCAGATGAAATTGCGATTGAAGCGCCTTTTTTTGGCAAGAATGTGCAAAGTATGTTGAAATTAGGTAGAGCGCAAGGAGTTGCTATGGCGGCGGGTTTATCTCGAGAAATCCCCATTACAGAATACTTACCAAAGAAGATAAAAATGGCAATTACTGGAAATGGAAGTGCCAGTAAAGAACAAGTAGCTTTGATGTTAAAATCTTTATTAAATTTAAAAACGTTACCAAAAAATTTAGATGCTACAGATGGTTTAGCTGCTGCAGTTTGCCATTTTTACAATTCAGGAAAAGTTGTTGGTGGTAAAAATTATACAGGTTGGGCTTCTTTTGTGAAGCAAAATGAGAAAAGAGTAAAGAAATAATTTCAGTTTTCAGTAGCAGTAGCAGTAGCAGTAGCAGTAGCAGTGGTAGTGGTTGTATTCAGTAAAAAAAGAGATATGAGTTTTACAGATTTGTTAGCATATAAGAAGTCGTTTTCATTAGCAATGAAAATTTTTGAGGTTTCAAAATCCTTTCCTAAAGAAGAAAAATATTCATTAACAGATCAGATTAGAAGGTCTTCAAGAAGTGTTTCTGCTAATATTTCTGAAGCTTATAGAAAAAGACAATACCCAAAACATTTTGTAAGTAAATTAACGGATTCTGATGCTGAAAATTCAGAAACACTCACTTGGTTATTATTTGCTTTGGAATGCAAGTATATAGATAAAAATACTTTTGATAATTTATCTTCTGAAAATAGTGAAGTAGGTAAGTTAATTAATTATATGATTAATAATCCAGGAAAATTTGGGGTCAAGTAAGCCTGCTAACTGAAACTGAAAACTGAAAACTAAATTATGTCAGGCATCTACATTCATATTCCATTTTGTAAACAAGCTTGTTATTATTGCGATTTCCATTTTTCTACATCACTCAAAAAGAAAGACGACTTGATTGCTTGTTTAGTAAAAGAGATTGAACTGAGAAAAGACGAACTTCAAAATACAACAATAGAAACCATTTATTTTGGTGGTGGAACACCGAGTTTATTGGCATCTAATGAAATTGAAACTTTGGTGAATGCAGTATATCAAAACCATAAAGTTGTTGCAAATCCAGAAATTACATTAGAAGCAAATCCTGATGATTTATCCGAAGAAAAAATTATCGAACTTTCTAAATCACCAATAAACAGATTAAGTATTGGCATACAATCTTTTTTTGAACACGATTTAAAGTTGATGAATAGAGCACATAATGCAGACGAAGCTAAGAACTGTTTGTCATTAGCCACACGTTATTTTGATAATATTTCTGTCGATTTAATTTATGGAATTCCAGATTGCACTAACCAACAATGGTTACAAAATATTCACATTGCATTAGGTTTTGGTATTTCTCATATATCGAGTTATGCATTAACTGTTGAACCTAAAACAGCCTTAGCCAAATTTATTGAAAAGGGAATTGTTAAAAATGTAGATGATGAAAAAGCAGAAGCGCAATTCATAATGTTAATAGATGAATTAGAAAAGGCTAATTTTGTGCATTATGAAACTTCCAATTTTGGTAAAGAAGGATTTTTTAGTATAAACAATTCGTCTTATTGGTTAGGAAAATCATATCTAGGCATTGGTCCATCTGCACATTCTTTTAATGGCAAACAGCGCAGTTGGAATGTTAGAAATAATGCAAAATATATCAAATCAATTGGGCAAGACGCATTGCCGATAGAAAGGGAAACACTATCAAAAAACGATCGATATAATGAATATATTATGACAGGTTTACGAACAATTTGGGGAGTTTCTTTAGATAAAGTTAAAACTAATTTTGGAGAAAAATTTGTTGAGTATTTAGAAAATCAATCAAAAAAATACATTAAGCAAGAATTATTGTATATTGATAACGAAATATTAAAAACCACTAAAAAAGGCAAGTTTTTATCTGATGGTATTGCATCAGATTTATTTATGTTGAATTTGTTTTAACCGATATTAAATGAAAGTAACTATAGAATATAATTCAAGAAAAATAGAAGTAGATATCTCTAATCCTATAGATATTTCAATTCCTATAGACCCATCAAAACAAAATGTAAACGCTTGGTATGTAGATGATCCAAAGATTTCTGCAGAAACACAAGAGGGTTATGAAATAAGTGTTGCAAATGGTGCTGTGGTGAATTTTAATAATATTAGTTTCAACCCACATTCGCATATTACACATACAGAATGTGTCGGGCATATTACCGAAAAAGTACATTCTATTAATCAACAGTTAAAATATTTTATTTTTTTGGCAGAAGTTGTTACCATCGCGCCTTTGTTTCATAATGGAGATTTTCTAATCGGAGTTAAACAGTTGAAAACTGCCTTACGAAATAAGAAACGTGATGCTATTGTAATTCGTACTTTACCCAATTTAGAGGATAAAAAGAGCATGCAATATTCAAATACAAATCCGACGTATTTATCTGAAAAAGCGGCCATTTATTTGAGAGAAAAAGGAATTAAACATTTGTTAGTCGATTTGCCTTCTGTAGATAAAGAAAAGGATGGAGGTCAACTCTTATCTCATAATGCTTTTTGGAATACAGCAGGAGAAATTAGAATGGATGCCACAATTACAGAATTCATTTACGTACCAAATAGCGTAGCAGATGGCGAGTATTTATTAAATTTAATGATTGCACCTTTTGAGAATGATGCTACACCAAGTAAGCCAGTTTTGTATGAAATTATTAAATAATTGAAAAAGAAAAAATCAATAAAAAAGTATGTTTTTTATACAGTTTTAGTGTTGCTAATTCTGTTGATAAAAGGGGCTGTTTATAAAGATATTTCTGTAGAGGATTTAAAAAAAGAATACACAAACGAGCACTCTAAATTTATAGAAATTGACGGAATGCAAGTGCATTACAAAGATGAAGGAAAAGGTTTTCCAATCGTTTTAATTCATGGAACTGCTTCTTCTTTGCATACTTGGGATGCTTGGACAAACAACCTCATAAAAACCAATAGAGTAATTCGAATGGATTTACCAGCATTCGGACTTACAGGCCCAAATGCTACAGCAGATTATTCTATAAAAAGCTACACAAATTTTTTACATCAATTTTTAGAAAAAATAAAGGTTGATAAATTCCATTTGGCAGGTAATTCTTTAGGAGGAAATATTGCTTGGAATTATGCAGCAGAGCATCCTCAAAAAGTTAAAAAATTGATTTTAGTTGATGCAAGTGGTTTGCCTACAAACAAACCACAACCAGCTATTTTTAAAATGGCAAAAACACCGGTTTTAAGTTCGTTGTTTTTGTATGTAACTCCCAAGTTTTTCATCAAAAAAAATATGGAAGAAGTATATGCAGATAACAGTAAAATTTCTGATGCATTAATTACACGTTATCACAAAATGGCGTTACGAGTTGGCAACAGACAAGCATTTATTGATAGAGCAAAAATCGATTTTAAAATGGGTTCAAAGGCAAATTTAGAGAAACTAAAAAGCATCAAGAATCCAACGTTATTAATTTGGGGTGCAAAAGACACTTGGATTCCTTTGGATAATGGCAAACGAATGGATAGTGTTTTACCCAACTCAAAATTAGTGGTTTTAGAAAATTCGGGCCACGTGCCTATGGAAGAAAGCCCAGCAGAGAGTCTTAGTATTTTAAATGCTTTTTTAAGTGATTAGTTTAAGAAAATATTTAAAACTTTTGGCGTTTTCAATGTTGTCTTTATTAGCATACTTTTCTATTGACAATTCAGCGAAGATTAATTCAGTTTTAAAAATGATCGCAGAAAGTAAATCTTCTAAAGCTTTAGGAATTTATATATTGTTAATTCTTGGAAAATATTTTCTTTTACTGTTTGGTGTTCTTGGTTTAACGATGTTTTTTTATAGAATAGTAAAAGACAAAGATTCCTGAATATTACTGCAATTTGTAAGAAAAAAATAGAGTAATTCGTGAGATTTGTGGCATTTATATTAGAACCACTTTTTACGTTTAAAATACCAAACAGCCCCGACGGTTACCAAAACCATAATGCCGAGTAAAATAAAATAACCGTATTTAAATTTGAGTTCTGGAATATTTTCGAAATTCATTCCATAAATACCCGCTAAAAAAGTAAGTGGAATAAAGATTACAGAGAGAATAGTTAAGGTTTTCATTACCTCATTTAGTCTGTGTCCTTGAATACTAAAAATCAAATTAATTTTACTTTCTAATTCTTGCAATTCAAAATCGATATTAGAAATTAAATTGTTAGTTTGTTCTTTTAACTCGCTAAAATACTTGGTTTTAAAACCTGTTATTTCAATCTTTTCAAGTTTTACAACCGTGTCTTTTAAACTTAAAGCGGCTTTTTTAAAATTGAATAATTCTTGTTTTCTTTTTTCTACTAAAGATGTAAATTCTGGAGTTGGTTTTATTTGGGTAGAGTTTAGTTTATCTGAACTAAGATCTGCATATTTTTGATATGTTTCTAGGTAATTATCAATAATAGATTCTAAAAGTAAAAACAATAAATAATCAGTTTTCTTTTTACGAACAATCCCTTTATTGCCTGCTAAACGTTCTCGAATCCAATTAAAATAATCGCCTTCTTTTTCTTGAATACTCCATAAATAACCAGAAGAAACAATAAAAAGCATTTGTTCAGAATCTAAAGTATCGCTCTGTGTTATTAAAACACGTGTGGAAATAAAGACCAAATCATCTAATAAAATTACTTTATTCGAATGCTCATCATCCATAAATAATTTCATTAAAAAATCATCTAATTTGTTGTTGTTTACAATGGTTTTAAAAATCTCGGTATATTTACTTCCATAGGTATTTACCCACTCTGTAGTGGCAGTTTTGTTTGTTAAAATAATATCAGAAACAGCAGTATAATTGTTTTTTTGATATTTTGTAACAGAATAACTAATTAATGAAGTCTGTTTTAGAAATTCCTTTTCCATATTAAAATTAATTGTAGATTTGATGGATAAAGATACCTTTTTTTAAATTCAAAATTTAAAAGTAAAAGACATTTTAGGATATGCACATAGAACAATTAAGAGATTTTTGCATCACTAAAAAAGGAGTTACAGAGCATTTTCCTTTTGATGAAGTTACGTTGGTTTTTAAAGTGATGAACAAAATGTTTGCCCTAACAGGATTAAATAATTGGGAAAAGGGAGATCAGAAAATTAACCTAAAATGCGACCCTGACAAAGCAGAAGAATTACGCGCAACTTATGAAGGCATAAACCCGGGTTGGCACATGAACAAAAGATTGTGGAATACAGTAACCATAAATGCGGCAGATGTTTCTGATGCTATTGTTTTCGAGCTTATTGATCATTCTTATGATTTGGTAATACGGGGCTTGACTAAAAAAACAAAAGCTGAACTCAAAAATATGTAGTGAGGATAAATAAGTCAGAAATTATAAAACAGCATTGCTATGCAGAATTGGTGTATTTTAGAATTAATAAAAAGCTAAATTTAAAGTATTCTAACAATAAAATTAAAAGACTTATCTATAGCGTATTATAGGAGATACCTTTAATTGATTATTTTAAAAAAGGAAAGAATTTTTATGTTGTTCATAGAAAACATCAAATAAAAATAATCGTAAATTCAAATACTTTTATTGTGATAACAGTTGCTATTTATAATTTAGAAAATACAACATCGACCAATCAATATTAATAGTTTAAATTATTATTTATGACACACACTAAAAATTATCCAAAATCATTTTCACATATTGGAATTACAGTTCCTAACATCTATGAGGCTGTAAAATTTTATTCAGAAGTAATGGGTTGGTACATAATTATGGAACCATCAAAAGTAAAAAAAGAAAAGGAAACTGCCATTGGACAAATGTGTATTGACGTTTTTGGAAACGACTGGACTGAATTTGAAATAGCGCATTTAGCAACTTCAGACGGAATTGGAATTGAATTATTTTCTTTTCCAAATGGAATTAAGAAAGCACCTGAATTTAATCCTTTTAATACGGGTCTTTTTCATTTTTGCGTGCAAGATCCGAATATTGAAGAATTGATTGAAAAAATCTTGTCTTATGGAGGCAAACAAAGAATGCCAATAAGAGAATATTATCCAAATGAAAAACCTTTTAAAATGTGCTATGTGGAAGACCCATTCGGAATTGTATTTGAAATTTACACACATAGTTACGAATTAACCTATTCATCGGGAGCTTATACAAAATAAAACCTACTGCTGAAGATAGCGTAAGTCTTTTTGAATATATAGGTTTTAGTTTTTTTGAAAGTCCCTGTATTTTTAAATTTGTCAAATTTCTAAAAACAACATAAGTAGTAAAATTTAAAAATTTGGTTTGCATACATTTAGAAATTTATTGTTTCTTACAGCTCTAATTTTTATATACGATACAATTAAAATAGTGAAATGGCAAAAAGTGTAATTATAATTGGAGGTGGAATTATAGGTTTATGTTCAGCTTATTATTTGCAAAAAGAAGGGCATAAAGTAACTGTAATCGATAAATCTGATTATAGTTCGGGAGCATCTTTTGTTAATGCAGGGTACGTTGCACCTAGTCATATTATTTCGTTGGCAGCACCAGGAATGATTACTAAAGGCATCAAATGGATGTTTAATCCGTCAAGTCCGTTTTATGTGAAACCACGTCTAGATATCGATTTTTTAAAATGGAGTTTTGCTTTTAAAAATTCTGCAACTGCACAAAAAGTGGAAAAAGCAATTCCAGTAATTAAAGAGTTCAATTCGTTAAGTCGCGAATTGTATGCAGGTTTAAAAGCTTCAGGTGATTTCGATTTTCATTACCAACAGAAGGGTTTATTAATGTGTTATCAAACTGAAAAAGCGGGTGAAGAAGAATGGAAAGTTGGACAAAGAGCGATTAAAGAAGGTTTGCAAGTTGAAAATTTAACGAAAGAAGATATTCAGAAAATAGAAAAAAAAGCAAATCTAAATATTAAAGGAGCAGTCTATTATCATGCTGATGCACATACGACTCCCAATGAATTTATGACGCAAATGAAAGCTTATTTAAAAAAGAACGGAGTGAGTATTTTAGGGAATGAAGAGGTTTTAGATATTACAGTTTCTAATCAAAAAATAACAGGAATTAAAACAACAAACCTCGAAATAAAGTCTGATGAATTTGTAATCGCTACAGGTGCTTGGTCTCAGAATTTAGCCAGAAAAATAGGTGTGAAAATTCCAATTCAAGCAGGAAAAGGATACAGCATTAATGTAGAAAAGGAAACGAATATTACCATCCCAGCAATTTTAATAGAAGCAAAAGTAGCCGTAACACCTATGAATGGATTTACACGTTTTGCTGGAACACTGGAAATTGGTGGTATTAATCACAAAATAAATCCTGTTAGAGTTGATGCAATTGCAAAAGCGGCTGAAAATTGCTATCCAAACTTGATAATTAATCAGCAAGAAAGAGAAAAAGCGAAATGTGGTTTACGTCCACTTTCTCCTGATGGATTGCCTTATATTGGAAAATCATCTAAATGTAAAAACGTAACATTTGCAACAGGGCATGCAATGATGGGGTGGAGTTTAGGACCTGCAACAGGAAAATTGGTGTCTGAAATTATTTCTGATAAAAAGTATTCATCGAATTTATATCCTTTTGCTGTGGATCGTTTTTCTTAATTTTGAATTGATGATAAAATCTGAACTAAGAAAAATATACAAGCTAAAACGCAATGCCTTAACTTTTGAAGAAATTCAAGTATTGCAAGAAAATATTTATCAGCAAATTTATGATTTAGATGTTTCTGAGGTAAAAAATATTCATATTTTTCTCACTTTACAAAAATTTAAAGAGATAAATACAACGCCAATTATCGATTATTTTAGAAAGCACAAGAAAAGAATAATAGTGAGTAAAAGCGATTTCACCAATAACACTTTAACCCATTTTTATCTAGAAGAAAATACTGAAATAGTACTTAGCAAATACGGAATTCCAGAGCCTAAAAATGCTGAATCCATTTTAGAAACTGAAATAGATTTAGTTTTTGTGCCATTATTAATTTCTGATGAAAAAAACTACAGAGTTGGTTATGGAAAAGGTTTTTACGATCGGTTTTTATCGAATTGCAGAAAAGATTGTAAAAAAATAGGCTTAAATTTCTTTAAACCTATTCTTAAAATTAATGATGTTAATGAGTTTGATATTGCTTTGGATGTTGTTATTTATCCGAAAAAATAATTTTTATTTTAATGACAACTACAAGAAGGGGTCGTAAAACTATTCGTATTCATATTAACAGGAACTCCTTGGTTATAACCCTCTAATTCAAAATAGAATTTGCTTCTTTTTTTATCGTAATTCCCAATTTCGTTCATAGAGTCTACATCATACAAACGTCCATTAATCATTGTGTAAATCACAGAGTTTGAGTTTTGAATGTTATCTAAAGGGTTTTTATCTAAGATAATTAAATCGGCTAATTTCCCTTTTTCTAAAGAACCAATTTCATCAGCAACACCAATATAATCTGCTCCATTAATGGTTGCCGCTTTTAAAGCTTCATGATTGGATAATCCACCTTGTTGTAGCATCCACAATTCCCAGTGAGCGCCTAAACCTTGCAATTGTCCATGAGCACCTAAATTTACTTTTACCCCTTCGTTTGCCAAAGCTGTAACCGTTTCAGAAGTTAAAATATGTCCGTTTTTATATTCTTCTTCAGGAATTATAATTCTGTGTCTAGAACGGGTATCAACTACATATCTAGGGGTGTATTTTAAAAGTGTTTTGTTTTCCCAAACGTTACTTTTTTGGTACCATTCCATTTCGCCATTCATACCACCATAATTTACAATTAGCGTAGGTGTGTAGCCAGTTTTACTATTTTTCCACAATGATAAAACGTCTTTATAAACTGGATTTACAGGAATGTTGTGCTCAATTCCTGTATGTCCGTCAAAAATCATAGACATATTAGAGTAGAAATTAGAACCACCTTCTGGCACTACATTTACACCCAATTCTCTGGCAGCTTGCATAATTTGCTGACGCTGTTCCCTTCGAGGTTGGTTGTAACTTTTAATCGATTTTGCACCAAATGCTTTTGTTCTTGCAATCGCAAAACGGGCATCATCTAAATTGTTCACAACGGCTTTAAAATCGCCTTCTGCGCCATATAAAATAAATCCTGTAGAAAACATTCTAGGACCAACTAAATGACCACTTCTTTGCAATTCTTCTAAAGTAAAAGCCGCTGCTGTATGCACAGAAGGATCGTGAGAAGTCGTAACTCCAAAGGCCAAGTTTGCATAAAACTGCCAGTGTTTTTGTGTGCTTAAGCCGTTTCTAAAAGCACCAACGTGTGCGTGTACATCTACAATACCAGGCATAATAGTTTTACCTAACATTTTGTAGACTTTTGCGTCAGAAGGAATGGTAATGTCAGAAGTTTTACCAATTTTTTCGATTTTGTTTTTGTTGATGATAATTGTACCATCTTCAATAACTTGGTTGCCTTTCATAGTAATAATTCGCACGTTTTTAAAAGCGATTCTACCTTCGGGTATATCTGATTTCTCTTTTAAATTGATTTTAATTCCAACTGGTTCAGCAGCAACTAAATTTGTTTTTGCAAAAGGATCTGTAGTATTATTTACAATCGATTTTGAAAAATATTCATCACCCAAAGTCCAATGTACATTTTTATTATCTCCAGACCAATGCAAGTTGATTCCTGCATTTTTAGACAAACTTTCTACGTTAAAAGATTTCGTATTATTATCTAAATTAATTTCACTACCATTCATGACAAAAGGCGCAACAAACAACTTGTGTAAATGAATAAAGGCGATAAACTTATTGTCATGACTTGGCACTAATCTGTTGGCTAGTTTTGATGAAAAGTGACTTCTTACTTCCTTTCCATTCAAATCAACACTTTTTAATTTCTTTGTTAAACCTCCAAAAAATGATCCCCCAGTTTGAAAGAAAATACGTTTGTCATCCGCAGAAAATATAGGGAATTCTCCATTTTTAGAAACTCTTTTTGGGTCAGTTCCATCTGCGTTAGCTAAATAAATCCCTGTTTTTTTGGTGTAATCATATCCTTGATCTCCATTTCCAGATTCTTTTCTGTATACGATTTTTGAATCATCACTATTATAGGCAGGCGTTCTATAAATTCCTTTTTCTTGAGTAATTTTCATCAAGTTTTTACCATCTAAATTCACTTTATAAATAGACCCTAAAGTTTCATCATTCCAAGTTACAAAAAGTACAGATTTTCCATCCGAAGAAAAATGAGGTTCCGCTTCAAAATCTGATAAGGTTGTCATTCTTTTCGGAATTCCATTAGGTAGTTTTCTCTTATAAATATGCCCTAAAGAAGTAAAAACGATGGTAGAATCATTTGGGGAAGTTTGTACATCTTTAATCATTTTCGAAGTAAATGTTTCTTCAAAAACGTTACGTTTTACGCGATGTGTTTTGGCCAAGTTAATTTCTTGATTTACCTGAAAAGGTATATTCTGAATTTGTTTGGTATCAATATTTATTCGGTTTATTTTTCCTTGCGCCCAAACAATAAGGTCTTTATTATTAGGCATCCAAGCAAAATGAGGATACACTCCAAAAACAGCCCAAGCTTCACTTTGGTCTTTACTTAAGTTTTCATAAATAGGCCATTCTTTTCCGGTTTCTAATTCGTGAATGTATAAAACCGATTTTGTTCTTACACGTTTTACAAATGCTAAAAGTTTACCATCTTTAGAAATAACAGGTCTTGCTGCGCCTCCAGGTCCACCGGTAATTTGTTCGGTTTCTCCTGTTTCAAAATTATATCTTTTAATAACATAAATCTGTTTGTTTGGATCTTTGTTATACTGAAAAAACCCTCCTGGATACATGTCTTCTGCATAATATAAATATTTTCCATCTGGTGAAATTGATGGGTCGTTTACATCTTGTTGATCGTTTTTTCTTTTGGTTAATTGTAAACCAGCTGCGCCAGAAAGTGGATATTGCCACATCTCTCCTGCACCCACAGAACGCTGAGAGGTATAATGTTTTCTGGCCACTAAAGATTTTCCATCTGGGGTCCAAACCGCATTATTTAACAATCTCATTTTTTCTTTGGTAATCGATTTTGCATCTTTTCCATCAGCAGTCATGACCCAAATATTATTCCCGCCTTCAGCATCACTAGTAAATGAAATGTATTTTCCATTTGGGCTGAATCTAGGTTGTACTTCATACGCCAAGCCAGCACGTAAAATGCTAGTTGTTCCTCCAGAAATGGGCGTTTTATAGATATCGCCCAACAAATCAAAAACGATGGTTTTTCCATCAGGAGAAACATCTAAATTCATCCAAGTACCTTCTGTGGTGTTTAACTGAAAGGAATTGTATCGCCAATCTTCGTGCGGATTGTTTACATCCCAGTTTTTTGGTTTTTCTTTCTTTTCTTGTGCTATAATTTGTAAAGAAATGGATAAAAGTAATAGAAAAAATAAATGTTTAGATTTCATATCAGTTGATTAAAATTGAATTGTATAAATGTAAGATTTATATTTTATATTATTTGTTTAGAGTGCATGACTCTTAAACAATAAATTAGGATTAGGGCAAATTGATTTCCAATACGCAATTTCACGCTCTAAGGCCACTCCAGGAAAATCATTTTGATAATCTAAAAGTGATAGCATAATTTGATAATGTAAGTGAGGAACCCATTTTCCATTTTCATCATAATTGCCTAAAACACCAACTTTATCTCCTTTTTTTAAAGTATCACCTGTTTTGTGTAGTAAAACACTTTTTTCTGAAAGATGCCCATATAAGGTGTAAAATTCAATAGCACTAAAAGTATGTTTTAAGATGATAAAACCGCCATACCCTTTATGGTCTTTTTGATGCACACTACAAACAATAGATCCATCAAAAATAGCGTGAATTGGCGTGTTTTCTGGCAACCAGAAGTCAACGCCCAAATGAATATTTCTTTTTTCTGATGAGTGTTCTGCATTATAAATATCAGAAGTATACAAAGCCCGTTTTTCTAGATAACCACCCGTTATAATTTTCTTTGGATGTAGGTTTTGAATGTCTGACAATTTTTTCTCAAAAAAAGCAGGATTGTTAAACTCTGCTTCAGTTTTTACAGTGGTATTGTTTATGCTTAAATCGATATGAAAAATTTCTTTTTTTTGCATTGTTGGAAACAAATCAGTTAAAAGTACCTGCTGATTTTCTGACCAATTTTTAAATTTTTTAAAGGCTAAATTTTCATCCATATTCAAAAATAGAATAAATGTATTAGATTCTAAAAATTACTTTTTATTATTTGTAGTTTTGTGTAAAAGCATCAAAAGAATGATTGTACAAGGAAATATTGTAGATATACAAAACAGAAGAATTTTTAAAGGTGAAGTTGTTGTTGAGAATGATACAATAAAAGAAGTACGAACAGCAAATCATAACATCAAAAATTTTATTCTACCAGGTTTTATAGATGCACATATTCACATAGAAAGTTCGATGTTAGTGCCTTCTGAATTTGCAAAGATTGCCGTAATTCACGGAACTGTGGCTACAGTTTCAGATCCGCACGAAATTGCCAATGTTTTGGGTGTAAAAGGTGTCGATTTTATGATTGAAAACGGAAAGAAAGTTCCGTTAAAATTTAATTTTGGCGCGCCAAGTTGTGTGCCAGCAACTTCTTTTGAAAGTGCAGGAGCCATTATTGATGCTGATGATATTAAAAAGATGATGGAAAATCCAGATATTAAATATTTGGCAGAAATGATGAATTATCCTGGCGTTTTATTTGATGATAAAGAGGTTTTAGCAAAGATTCAACACGCTAAAAATAATAACAAACCTATTGATGGACACGCTCCAGGTTTAAGAGGAGAGGATGCTACCAAATATATTGCAGCGGGAATTTCTACAGATCACGAATGTTTTTCTTTTGAGGAAGCAAAAGAGAAGCTTTCAAAAGGAATGAAAGTGATTATTAGGGAAGGTTCTGCAGCCAAAAACTTCGAAGCGTTGATTGATTTATTACCAGAAAATTACGAAAATATGATGTTTTGTTCTGATGATAAACATCCTGATGATTTGTTGTTAGGACATATTAATCAATTGTGTGAAAGAGCAGTTAATAAGGGAGTAGATGTTTTTAAAGTGCTGCAAGCAGCTTGCATAAATCCTGTAAAACATTATAATTTAGATGTTGGGTTATTACAAAAAGGTGATTTTGCTGATTTTGTACTTGTGGATAACTTAGGGGAATTCAATGTTTTAGAAACCTATATTAATGGAGCGTTAGTTGCCAAAAATGGAGAATCTTTTGTGAAATCAGTCGATTTTGAAGTGTTAAATAATTTTAATACAGATAAAAAGAGTAGTACTGATTTTCGATTTGAATCCTCAGCAAAAAAAATAAGAGTTATTGAAGCTTTAGATGGCGAATTGGTAACCAATCAAATTGAGGCAGAGGCTTTAATTGAAGATGGAAATTTAGTTTCAAACACAGATACTGATGTTTTAAAAATGACAGTTGTAAATCGTTATAAAAATGATGCGCCAGCAATTGCTTTTATTAAAAACTTCGGTTTAAAAGAAGGCGCAATTGCAAGCTCTGTTGGGCACGATTCTCATAATATTATTGCTATTGGTGTTTCTGATGAAGCCATTTGTAAAGCCGTGAATTTAATTATTGAAAATAGAGGTGGAGTTTGCGCTGTAAATGCATCCGAAGAAAATATAGTTTCGTTGCCAGTTGCAGGAATTATGTCTGATAAATCCGCCCAAGAAATTGGAAAAAACTATGCTGAATTAGATAAAATGGCAAAAGAAATGGGTAGTAAATTAAGAGCACCTTACATGAGTTTATCGTTTATGGCGTTGTTGGTCATTCCGTCTTTAAAATTATCAGACAAAGGTTTGTTTGATGGGAATACGTTTCGGTTCACTTCTTTAGAAATTGAATAACCATTTTGTGATTCCTGCAAGGTTTCAAAAACCTTGTAGGTCTTTATAAGAAAACTCTGTAGGTCTTTATAAGAAACTTTAATATACCTACAAGGTTAAAAGAAACCTTGCAGGAAATTAAGAAAACAGCTGGCAAACAAGTGTAGCCCAGATTGAAACGACATCCTTTTTTATTTTTCATAAAAAAGATACAGTGTAAAGCTGGAAATAGCTTCAAAAAAAAGAGATATATTTAAAACACTACTTTTGCCAAAATCAACCAAAAAATAACAATGAGTTTACAAGAAGAATTAGAAGATAGAAGTGGTAGTCAATGCGAATTATGTACAGCTACAAATGAATTATCTGTTTATGATGTAAAACCATCGATTACTGGTGGAGGTGGAGTTGATGGCAGCGTATTGGCTTGTGAAACCTGTATCACTCAAATTGATAATCCTGAAGAAGTAGATGTAAATCATTGGCGTTGTTTAAATGACGCGATGTGGAGTGAGCACAGAGCTGTGAAAGTTGTAGCTTGGCGAATGTTATCGCGTTTAAGAAACGAAGGTTGGCCAAAAGATCTGTTGGATATGCTATATTTAGAAGACGATGATTTGCGTTTTGCAAAAGAATCTGGAGATCATTTAGATGATAGTGAAAAGATTATTCATAGAGATGCAAATGGCGCAATTTTAGAAGCTGGAGACTCTGTAGTTTTAATAAAAGATTTAAAAGTAAAAGGTTCTAGTATGGTTGCCAAACAAGGAACTGCTGTGCGTAGAATTTCTTTAGATCACGAAAATGCGAAGTATATTGAGGGAAAAGTTGGTCCAACTCAAATCGTAATTATCACCGATTATGTTAAGAAAATGGCGGATAAGGAATAAGCCTAAAAGAATTCTCCCTTATATTTCCAAAAGGCTACCACAAATAGAATTAGATACACAGTTGCAATTCCGAATTTGATGGTTACAGAGGTTAAAAAGCCAATAAAAGCGCCAATGGAAGCTTTTAAAGCTCTGTCTGTATTTTTATTATCGTAAAGTAATTCTCCAATAAAAGCACCAAAAAATGCCCCTAAAAGCATTCCAAAAGGAATAGGAGATAACAAGCCTACTAACAAACCAATTGTAGTGCCATATGCGCCATATTTTGTACCTCCAAAACGTTTAGCACCTGCAGCGGGAATAAAATAATCTAGAATCCAAATGAGTGAAGCTATGGCTAAAGTAATTCCTAAAAAAGTATAGTTTAGAGGAACAACTTTTGTGAGATGCAATAAAAGTAAACCAAACCAACCCGTAATTGGTCCTGGTAAAATTGGCAAAAAAGAACCTACAATGCCAAGTAAAGTCAATAGAAAACCAAGAATTAGTAAAAAAATATCCATACAAATTGAATAAAATGTCACCTTGAGCGCAGTCAAAAGTTGTTATTGCTTTGAGCTTGAATTTGGTCTGAACTGCGTTCGACCTTGCGTTATCTATTTATTTGACGATAAAAAATAGGGTTTGTTACAATTTAACAACTAAAAAATTAGTTTAAACTAATTTTTTAGTTATATTTGTTTTATTAAACTAAACTATTAGTTAAAGATATGAGCAAGCAATTAACAAAAGCCGAAGAACAAATTATGCAAGTTTTATGGGATTTAGAAGAAACTTCGGTAAAAGAAGTTATTGAAAAATTGCCTGAGCCAAAGCCTGCATACAACACCGTTTCTAC
>TARA_R110002126_G_scaffold86474_4_pt1 | contig 28911 bp, 17 predicted proteins | sample TARA_R110002126 | Tara Oceans TARA_R110002126 (sample SAMEA4397536) | marine metagenome | biome: Polar Biome; feature: [DCM] deep chlorophyll maximum layer (ENVO:01000326); material: water (ENVO:00002006), including particulate matter (ENVO:01000060) such as... | depth 30 m | reverse complement strand
GGTTCCTCGTCAGAGGAACCGGCCGCGGTTCGTTGCAGCGAGTCGTAGGCTGCTCAAGCTCGTTCGTTCGGCTCGAAGGTCGGAGGGACCCGGATCCCCTCACGCCTTCGTCAAACCCAGACGAACCCGTCCATGGGTAGCGCGCGCACCGGTCGGGGCGACGCAGGACGATGGCGATCTCCCGGAGCACCGAGATCGAACTCGCCCAGCCCAGAAAGGCGCGGGCTGGGAAGACTGCAAGCACGGCCCAGGGCGTGGGCCAACAACAGGGTAGGAGCTAGAAAGGCTCCGAGCGTGACGAAGAATGTCATGGGTCTAACCTCCACCGACGCCTCCGCTCGGGGGCTCGAAGTGGGGCCTGAATTTTGGCGCCGGGCCCCTCGAACCGGCCGCTGGACCCAGGATCGGGACTGCGTTCCAGGGGCCCCAGGCGTACCTCGGCGGCGTTCGCGGGGTCGTGAACGCAGGTGCCGGTTGGCGCTCGGATTCGTGCCCGGAATTCGCCCCGGGTTCGGCACCGCGACCTCGAGCCGGGCGACGTCGAGATCCGGAACGGCGCCCTCAGCGGTTCAGGATCGCCGCCATGATCCGGCAGCGCGTTCCGAGGCTGCGCGCATCGTGCTCTTCCGCCACCCGCACTTCGAAGGTGTGCAGGACGTCCGGGTCCAGCCCGGTGGCGAAGAGGGGCCAGCGGGGCAGGTGCCGCGTCTGGCTGGCCTCGACGAACAACTCGTGGCGCGTCCAGGCGCCGCCGTCGATGCGAACGTCGATCTGACCGGCGTCGGGGCCGGCGATGACCAAGAGGCCGACCGCGCGCCCTTTGCCCTGGAAGCTCAACGTGGCGCCCGCGCGCGTCGCCTGGAGGACCGGAACATCCGCGTAGTCGGGATAGGCGTTCTCGCCTTCGACCGGGAGCCAGGGATCCACGCGCTCCCAACCGTCGTCCGTCGTCATGTCGGCCAGGTCGACGTAGATCGCGTCGTCGTAGCACTGTGCGTCCATGGGTTCGGGCAGAGCGGTGTGGGGGAGGTGCGCCGCGAAGTCCTGGCGCTGCTCCCGCACGAGGAAGCGGTCCAGCACGCGTGCGTACAGGCGGTGACCCATCGCGCGCGGGAAATCGTCCCCGAACTGCTCGTCCCAGCTGAGCTCGCCCTCGCCGATGCGATCGAACATCTCGCGCGCGACGTGCAAGGTCGGCAGGCCGTAGTGTTCGGCGACCTCGTTCATCACCAGGACCTGGCTGGGCGTGCCGCCGGCGCGCATCTCGGCCAGGGACTGCGTATCCGGGAAGTGCAGGAGCACCACGTCGCAGTGCGGGTTCGCAGCGCGCGCATGACGCACGAGGCCCTCGAGTCCGCGCCGGAATTCGATGTCGGTCAGCTCGGCGCGCCGCTCCGGAACACCGCACTCGACGAAGACGACGTCGAGCGGTTTGCCCTTGAGGACGTCGTGTTCGAAACGCAACGCGCTTCCCGCGGCATCGCAACGCGGCGCTCCACCGGCGACCCATTCGATCTCGGTGCCCTCGAGGCGGCGTTCGATCGTGAGCGACGAGAAGCCCGCCCAACCAGGACGACGCGTCAGGTCGCCGCCGACGAAGGCCATGCGCACGGGACGTGATGCGGCGAGCGCCTGGCCGAGGCCGGGCAGGCCGGCGCGCGGTGTGACGTAGGGATCGTGGCCCTCTCCATGTTGCTCCAGGAAGCGCAGGGCTTGAGCGCGTGCAGCCCCAGCGCGGACGGTCACCCGATCGATCAGGAGCACACGGCCCGCACCGTCCTTGGCGCGTCGTGCGAAACGCAGGCCGTTCTCCTTCGCGGGTGCGATGGCGCCCTCGCTGTCCGTGACGATCAGGATTGGGATGCCGAACTCGGTGATCTCGAGCGAGCGTTCCATCGGGAACTGGTTGGACTCGCGGGACTCCTCCTCGGTGATGCCCCAGGCGCGCAGGCACTCGGCCCAGGCGTCCGCGTCCGCCGGTCCGCGCCCCATTCCCGCAGGCCAGCTCTTCGGATCGACGACCGGGTCCTCCAGGACCATGCAGGTGAAGCGCTGCGGGTGATCCGCGACCAGGCCGACCAGGGGCAGGGCGGCGGAGGTGTGGGCGACCAGGGCGCCCCGGGGCGCCAGGTCGTGCTCCTCGATCATCCGGGTCAGGAGCGCGTCGATGCGTGCGCGCTGCAACGGTGCGCCCTGGCCCTCCCCAAGATCGACGAGGGACAGAATGCGGAATCCCTCCGACAGGGCGTGCTGCAGAAGGAGGCCCTGCTCGTCGTTCGTCGGGCCGACCAGGATCCACGGATTCCCTTCGCGCGGTTCGCCGCCCTGCGAGATGAGGAGCTCAGGCTCGCGCAGGTCCGGGAGCGCCTCCTGGGGGGCGACTTCCAGGCCGCCCTCGACGGGAACATCGGGGATCGCGGCGAGAAAGGGCGAGCCGGCGAGCGTGAAGCTGGCCAGCAGGATGTGTGCGGTCGAAATCATGGGTGTGCGCTGGGGCTACGGCCAATCTAACGCGTCGTGGGCGCCGATCGGGGCTCCTTCCAGCAGCTCCCAGCACGGGAACCATCGATCCACCTGTGCGCGCACGCTCGTTCGTGCGGTTGCGCTCGACATGTGTCCGAGGGAACCGTGAGGCGCGGAGTGGGGGGCTCGGAGGTGGTTCGGCCGGGTCGGGCAGCCTTTGGCACGCCGTTTGATCTCTGCCCAGCGGATCGCGAATCACCAGGTGGTTCCAATCACGCCAGGTCCGGGCTTCCCGGTGACCGTGATCCTATGTCCGCGACCGGGGTGGTTACCCAAGTGGTCGATCCTCATCGCGGGCCATGCCGAGGGAGCGTGCTCATCTGGGTGCGCTCCCTCGCCTCTTTCCACGCCGACTCGAGCTCCTGCTGGACACGTCCCGGGCTCCTCGGATTGGCGAAGGCTCGTCGCGCCTCCGCGGCCCCTGTTCCGTGCGATGATAGAACCCCGTCGCCACGTCGGATTCGTGCAAGGGACCCGCTTCCCGACGAACCCGGCCCCGTCCACCGCGTTGGCCTCGACCCCAACCTCAATCTGAGCCCTTCCAGGCCGATTCCAGGCATTCGCGAATCGACCCCCGGCCAGCCCACGGGTACCCTCCCCGCCCCATGATCGACGTTCAAGGACTCACCCGCCGCTTCGGCCAGGTGACCGCCGTACGGGACGTGACGTTCCAAATCGAAACCGGCGAGGTCGTCGGCCTCCTCGGCCCCAACGGCGCGGGCAAGACCACGGTCATGCGCATGCTGACCGGCTATCTGCCCGCGACCAGCGCCGAGCGCCTCGTCGTGGCCGGCCACGACGTGCTGCGTCAGTCGCTGGCGATGCGCAAGCACCTGGGCTACCTGCCCGAGTCGGTGCCGCTGTATCCCGAGATGCGCGTCGAGGAGATGATGCGCTTCCAGGCGCGGCTGCATCGGATGGACCGCGCCGACGCGAAGTTGCGCATCGGCGAGGTGCTCGAGCGCGTCGGCGTCAGCGATCGTGCCCGTCAACAGGTCGGGCGCCTGTCCCGCGGTCTGCGTCAACGGGTCGGCCTGGCGGTCGCGCTGTTGCCGGAGCCCGACGTGCTGATCCTGGACGAGCCGACCAGCGGCCTGGACCCGATCCAACGCATCGAGGTGCGCGCCCTGATCCGCGAACTCGCCGCCGACCACACCGTGCTCGTCTCCAGTCACATCCTGGCCGAGATCGACGCGATCTGCCCGCGCGTGATCGTCATGGCCGAGGGCAACCTCGTCGCCGACGGCACCGGACCTGAACTCGTGCAGCAGTACGCCGGCAACGGGCACATCCTGCTCGAGGCCTTCGTCGGTCCGAATCCGGACGACGCGGCGCGCCTGCTGAAGGCCCTGCCCGGCGTGACCGAGGTCGTGGTCGGCGAGAAGCTCGGCATCCATCAAGGCTTCGCGATCCGCGGCGAAGGCGATCTGCGCGAAGACGTGGGCGCGCTCGCACAGATCCAGGGTTGGGCGCTGCGTGAACTCACGTGGCAACGCCCGAGCCTCGAGGACCTGTTCGCGAAGCTCGTCGTCGGCGCATCGTTGGAACCGTCCGCACGCGCTAGCGCCGATGCGCAGCGCGCCCCGCAAGCCTCCGTTGTCGACGCCACGCCGACCGTGGAAGGCACGTTGGCCACCGGTCTGCAGTTGGGCATGGCTCCGGTCGCCTCCTCGAGCGAGACGGCTCCCGCTGCGGCCAAGCCCGACGCGCCCAAGATGATCTACAGCTTGAATCCCTTCGATCGTGGCGCATCCCGCGATCTGGGCGCGCCCGTGTCGGCCGACCCTGAGGCTCCGGCCGCGGACGACGACGAGGCCTGTACGGACGAGGAACGCGACGCATGAGCGGCACCCTCATCATCACGCGCCGCGAACTGACCAGCCTGTTCTATTCGCCGCTCGGTTGGATCCTGCTGACGCTTGCGCTGCTGTTGCACGGGCTGGTGTTCAGCCTGATGTTCGGTGCGATCGGCGGCGAGGTCGGCCAAACCTTCCAGGCGGCGCTCGGCGGCAACGGCTACATGTTCTGGGCGTTGCTGTTGTTCCTGCCGCCGCTGTTGACCATGCGGCTGTTCGCGGACGAGGCGCGCTCGGGCACGCTCGAGTACCTGCTCACCGCGCCCATCAGCGACGCGGCCGTCGTCATCGGCAAGTTCCTCGCGGGCACGCTCTTCATGGCGATCCTGTGGGCTTCGACACTGCTGTTCGCGCTCGCGTTCCAGATCAAGGGCATCGACGTCGATTGGGCGCCGCTGATCGGCTCCTACGTCGGCGCCGTCTGCGTGTCGGGGTTGTTCATCGCCATCGGCCTGACGGTCAGCAGTCTGGTCGACTCGCCGTTGATCGCCGCGTTCATGTCGTTCATCGCCTGCCTCGCGTGGCTGCTCGGTCCGGAGTTCGGTTCGCGGTTCCTCGGCTGGGTCGCCTCGTTCATCGAGGACCCCGGTCGGCGTGAAACCTTGCTCGAAACAGGCGCTTCCGTCCTGGGTTCGATCAACCTGATCGTGCACTACACCAGTTCGTTCGCACGTGGCCAGGTCGACACGGCCGAGGTCGTGTTCTTCCTGACCTGGCCGGTCTTCTTCGTCTTCCTGGCGATCCGAGCTCTCGAGATGCGGAGGTGGCGCGGATGAGTTCCAACCGCGTAGGTGGTGGAGCGCGTGCTGGCATCGGCGCGTTCACCGGACTGTCGATCCTGCTCGCGCTGGCGAGCGTCATGTTGATCAACTGGCTCGCGGCCCGTCCGGGCGTGCGCATGAACATCGACCTGACCCAGGCCGGTCGCAACACGCTCAGTCCCGCCGCGGCGAGCTTGCTGGAGGACATGCCGGACGGCGTCGTCGTCGACCTGTTCTTCCGCGCGTACGACCATCGGCCCCTCGAGGGAATCGTGGGCGAGCTGCAAGCTCTGTCCCAGGAGGTCCTGCAACTCGTCGAGCGCGGCGCCGACGGCAAGGTCACGGTCCGCGTCAATTCGGCTTCGAATCCTGCGGGCTGGGGAGAGCGCGCGCGCGCCCTGCACCTCTTGCCGAACATGAACGGCCTGGTCGTGTCGTACCAGGATCCCGAGACCAAGGAGCTGCGCAGCCAGGAACTGGCGATCCAGCGCAGCATCCAGCAGAACATGATCGTGGGGGACCTGGGTCGCATCCACGCGGGCAACCCGAACCCCGAGCAGTACGCCCCGCCGCGCATCGCTTCGTTCGATGCCGAGGCGGCGCTGGTCGAAGCGATCCTGGCGGTGACGCGCGGGTCGCAGCCGAAGATCTACCACACACGCGGGCATGGCGAGGCCGACCTCTACGGCGACGGTCCCCAGGCGGCGCGTCGGGCCGAGGCCATCCTGGGCGAAGCCGGATTCGTGCACGAGTTGTGGAACTACGTCGAGGACGGCGACCTGCCGGAGGATTGCGACGTGCTCTCGATCCTCGCGCCGCGGCAGCCCTTCCAGGACGCGGAGCTCGAGCAGATCCTCGGCTTCGTCAGGGGTGGCGGTCGCGCGGTGATCGCGTTGCCCTCCAACCTGAACGAGATGCAGGCCTCCCGGATCGGCGAGGTCCTGAACGCGCTCGGGATCGAGGCCGGAGCTGGCACCATTTGTGCCCACCGACATCCGAACGGCGCGAACCTGCACGGACAGCCCACCGCCGCTCGCTTCCTGGTCACGGGCCGGGACCTGCAACGCCACTCGATCGTCGAGCCCTACCTCAGCCAAGGGCTGCTCCTGGACGTGATCTACGCGCACCCCTTGCGCGTCGTGAGTCAGCCGGAACAGGGTGCCACGCACGTCGTGTTCCGGTCACCGACCGGCACCTGGCTCGACGAAGCCCGCCCCGAGGGTCCGCGTGACAACTACCCGCAACCCGACGAGGACGTCGGTCCGTTCGACGTGGCCTTGACGACCCAGTTCGTCCCGGCCGACGCACCGGTCACCGGCGAGCTGCAGCAGCGCGCGGAGTCACGCGTCGTCGTGCTCGGCAGCTACTACATGATCTCGAACCACATGCTCGAGGACCCCAGCGGTGTCGTGAACAAGGACTTCGTGCGCAACGTCTACAACTGGGCGGCCGAACGCGAATGGCAGGTCACCGTCGATACGCGCGACCCTGGTTTCGTGTTCGCGACCGAGGACCAGGCGGACCTGGGGCTGGTCATCGCACAGTGGGCCCTTCCGCTCCTGTGCTTGCTCCTGGGCATCTCCACCGCCGTGCACCGCAGCCGCGGAGGCCCGCGGCGCCAGATCGGCTAGGGCTGGACTCACGATGAACAAGATCACAACGCTCGTCCTGCTGGCCCTCGTCGGCGGACTCTTCTTCCTGGTGAGTCTGCAGAAGGGACGCGAGGACGCAGAGAACTTCGGGACCGGCGAAGCGCTGATCGGGTCCTTCGAGTCCTCATCGCTGCGTACGATCTTCATCGATCACACCGAGCGCGACACGGTCATCGGGCTCGAGGTGCGCGAAGGTCGTTGGTGGGTGGCCGATCCCGTCGAGTACCCCGCGGACGTTGCGTTCCTGAACGAACTGCTCACGGCGTTGAACCAACCGGCCGCCTACGTGGCCAGGTCCGAACGGGACGAGTTGCAGGAGCACTTCGCCCCGCCGCGCGCCACGATTCGGCTGACCGGTGTGGGGGCCGACGGTGAGTCTTGGAAAGAGGTGGTCGAGGTCGGTCCCGTCGACGCCGACAGCACGCGGCTGCTCGTGCGCGCTCGCGGCCAGGTCATGCGTGTGAAGCGCACTCTGGACACCGTGTTGCTGCGCAACGTCGCCGACTTCCGCGACCACCGCATCTTCCACATGGACCCGGGTCACGTCGTCAAGGTTCATCGACGCGGCTTCTACGTGGACGAGGAGCGACTGGTCCCGCTGGCCATGGAGGCCCAGGTCGATCAGGGCACGTGGATGCTCTCCAAGCCCGAGCGCGTGAGCCTGGACGACTACACGTTCCGCGTCGCCTTCCTTCCGGCGCTGGTCGGATTGAACGTGGCGTTCTTCGTGAACGACGATCCGAACATCAACGTCGAACGCTGGGGCCTGGCGGTGCCCGACTTCGAGATCCTCATCGAGGACAACACCGGCAAGCTGGAGCGCGTCCAGTTCGGTCATACCGAATCGGGCGGGTACTTCTGCAAGCACGCCGATTCGCACCACGTCTTCCAGATCGACCACGCCGACCTGGGGCGCGTCACCGAACCGTGGTTGACGATGCTCGACCCGTTGCTGATCCACGTGTTCCGCAAGGACCTGGCCCAGGTCGACCTCGCGGGGCCCGACCACGCCGTGCGGTTGACGCAGGTGAAGGAAGCTCAGTGGGTCGTCAGTGCGCCCCAGGACGATGGCTCCTTCGTCGAGTTGGGTCCCGCCGAACCGACCATGATCCAGGACCTGTTCGGGCAGCTGGAGAGTGCACGTATCGGCCCCTACCTGATCGACCGACCCGAGGATGCGGCGTCCGCGTTCGCTGACGAGTCCGCGATCCACACGCTGCACTTCGAGATGGGCGGGCAGCTGGTCGGGTTCGAGCGTCAGATGAAGTTCGGCGCGACGTTCCCCGGTCCCGATGGCGAGTCCATGGACAGCGTGCAACGTGAAGGGGACGATCTGATCGGCCTCGTCGCACCCGGCATCCTCCCGCACTTCGCCTTCGAGGCGCACGCCTGGTTGGCGAAGCGCGTCTGGGCGTTGGAGGAAGCGCCGTTGCAACTCGATCGCTTGACGCTGTTCCATGACGGCGTGCAACGCGACTTCGTGCGCAAGACCCAAGGTACGTGGCACCTGGAATCCGACGGTTCGTCCGCGACGTCGCTGTACGACATGCTCGACCCGTTGTTGTTCCTGCGAGCTGCGGGTCACGTGCCCGGCGAAGCGATCGGAGGGCTCGACCAGGAAGTCCGCCTGACGTTCCACAGCACGGCCCAGGACGCCAGCTGGACCGCCCTCTTCGGCATCGGACCCGAGGACCGGGTCCTGGTCGAGGTGAACGGCCGGCGCAGCATCCTCCAGGACCCGACGCTGCACGCACGCTTGATCGAACTGGTCGGCCGCTAGTCGGCCTCCGGCTGGACGTGGGGGCGCCGGAACCCTAGGCTGACCCGAACAGATCCCGAACCGGGTGCCGCGCTGGCTGCCCGAGGATCCGCGCAGCACATGAGCCAACGACGAGGGGACGATCATCAGAGCGGGGGCTCCCCAGACGGGCGCATCCGACGTCGGCGCGAGCGGGCGAACTCTGGCTCCCGAGGGGTCGCGTCGATCCTGAAGGCGCTCCACGAGGAGCCCCAATGGAAGGAACGGATCGTGCACTGGCACGAGATGCCGCCGCGCCCCGGTCGCACGACCGCATGGCCCGCGCGGCTGGCGCCGGAACTGGTCGACGTGTTCCGCCAACGCGGTGCCCTCGAACCCTACGAGCATCAAGCGCGTGCGATCGAGCTGGCGTTGGACGGCAAGGACGTGCTCGTCGCGACGCCGACCGCGTCGGGCAAGACGATCGGTTACGTCGCGCCGGTGATCCAACGGTTGATCGAGACCAACGGAGGTTCGCGTGCGCTGTTCCTCTACCCGACCAAGGCCCTGTCCCAGGATCAGACCGCCGGCCTGACCGGGCTGATCTCCGAGCTGCAGGATGCGGGCGTCGGACGGGACTGGAACGCGTTCACGTACGACGGGGACACGCCGCCGTCGGTGCGCCGCAACCTGCGCGATCGCGGACACCTGATCCTGACCAATCCGTGGATGCTGCATCAGGGCATCCTGCCCAACCACGCCAAGTGGGCCGAGCTGTTCCGCGACCTCGAGTACGTCGTCGTCGACGAGGTGCATAGCCTGTCCGGTGTGTTCGGTTCCAGCGTGGCGAACGTGCTGCGCCGTCTCGTGCGCATCGCGCGGCACTACGGTTCGAATCCGAAGTTCCTGGCCAGCTCCGCCACGTTGCGTGACCCCGCGGCCCACGCGCGTTCGATGTTCGGACGCGAGGTCGAGGTCGTCGGCGAGGACGCGTCGCCTGCGGGAGCTCGGCACTTCGCGGTCTACGAGCCGCCGCTGCTCGACCCGGTCGCGGGCCTGCGCGCGAACGCGCTCGAGGAAGCGCGGACGCTGGCCAAGGCCGTGGTCGGGCCGGGGCACCAGACCATATTCTTCTGCGCACGTCGAACCGCGGTCGAGGTCCTGACGCGCTACCTCAAGGAGTCCGCGCGCGAACTCGGCCTGCAACCCAGCGAGGTCAAGGGCTACCGCGGCGGCTACCTGCCCAACATGCGGCGCGAGATCGAGTCCGGTCTGCGCGACGGCACGGTCAAGGTCGTGATCTCGACCAACGCACTCGAACTGGGCGTCGACATCGGCGCGCTCGATGTCGCCGTGCTGGTGGGCTACCCGGGCAGCCAGTCCTCGTTCTGGCAACGCGCGGGTCGGGTCGGACGCCGTGGCCGCGACAGCCTGGTGCTGCAGATCGCGCGCTCCGAGCCCGTCGACCAGTACCTCGCGCATCACCCGGAGTACCTGTTCCAGGAGGCCCGCGAACGGCTCGGCGTCGATCCCGACAACCTGGTCCTGCTGTCCGAGCAGCTGAAGTGCGCGGCGTTCGAGTTGCCGTTCCGCCGTGCTGCGGCCGACCGACCGACGGACAGCGGGCTGGCGGACGAGCCGAGCTACCGGACGCCCGAGGCGCTCGAGGTCCTCGAGTACCTCTCCGAGGAGTGCGGCTTCCTGCTCGAGCGCGAGAACGCGTTCTACTGGATGGCCGACGCCTATCCGGCCCAGGACGTGAACCTGGCGGGGGGCGACATCGACAACGTGCTGATCCTGGAACAGGGCACCGAGACCGCGATCGGCGAGGTCGACCGCGAAGCCTCCTTGGTCACGTGTCACGAAGGCGCGATCTACATCGTCCAAGGCGTGACGTGGCGCATCGAACGCTTCGATCACAAGAACCGGCGCGCGTACGCCAAGCCGGTCGAGTCCGACTACTTCACCGACGCCCAGACCGACACCGAAGTGCGGGTCCTGCGTCTCGAGGAATGTCGCCGGCGTGGCATCGACGGTGACCTCGAGCAAGAGGATCACTCTGTCTGGCGCGGTGAGGTTCACGTCACGACCGTCGCCACGCTCTACAAGAAGATCCGCTTCTACACGCGCGAGAACCTGGGCGCCGGCGACATCCACCTGCCGCCCGAGGAACTCGACACCGAGGCCTTCGTCCTGACGTTGTCCGAATCGACCTCCGCGATGTTGGGTCTGGCCACCGCCGATCGTGGCGCCGCGTGGCGAGCGTTGGGCCAGGTCGTGCGACGCGTGACCCCGCTCTTCGTCCGCTGCCAACCGTCGGACCTGGGCCTGTCCAGCCACGTGAAGTCACCGCACTTCGGTCGCCCGACGTTGTACCTGTACGACCGCGTGCAAGGCGGAGTCGGGCTGGTGGACCTGTTGCTCGATGCGCACCGCGAACTGCTCGAAGCCGCGCGCGATGTCGTGTCCCGTTGCGCGTGCGTGAACGGTTGTCCGGCCTGCGTGGGGCCCGCCGACGAGGTCGGTCCCGAGGGCAAGGTCATCGTCGCCGCGATCCTGGACCACCTGTTGGCCGGACCGGCGCCCGTGGATCACGACGCCAGCGAACTGGCCGGCGGCGGGGGCTCCACAGGCCAGGCCGACCTCAGTGCGGAAGGTCACTTGCCGCGCGGCGTGGGCCAGGAAGCGTGAGCGCCGTTCGCTCGGGAGCCCACTGACATGTCCGAAGGGATGCGCGACCGTCTGCGGCGCCTGCGACGGGATGCGTCGGGCGAGGATGCTGCGACCGGTCAGCACGAGCGGGGCGCCGCCCCGTCCACGGGCTCACCGGATTCCGCACGCCTGGTCGCGCCCAGCCTCGATCCGCCCGCGAACCTGGCTCTCGCCGAAGGCCCTGCCGGAATCTTCGCGGCTAGGAGTCACTGTCATAATGAAAGTGACTTGCATGGGTGCTGGGCCTTGTCCGAGATCGATGCCGTGGACACATCGGCCTTCCACACGCTCACCGGCGACGCGGCGCTGGACGGCCTCGACCTGCGGCGCGCGGTCTACCTGGACACCGAGACCACGGGCCTCTCCGGTGGCGCGGGCACTTGGGTCTACATGGTCGGGCTGGGACGCTTCGTAGGCGACCGCTTCGAGGTCTGGCAGGGATTCCTGCGAGGGCCCGAGGACGAACGCGCGCTGCTCGCCGAGGTCGCGGCGCGCATCGCAGCGGCGGACTCGGTGGTGTCGTTCTTCGGCAAGTCCTTCGACCGCCACCGGCTCGAGGACAAGATGCGCGTGGTGGGCGTCGCGCCACCGTTCGAGGGGCGCCCGCACCTGGACCTCGGGCATCCCTTGAAGCGACTCACCAAAGGCGCCTACCCCGATGGCCGCCTGGCCACGCTCGAGCACGAGTTGTGTGGGCTCGTGCGCCAGGACGATCTGCCCGGCGCCATGGCTCCCGCGGCCTGGTTCGATCATCTGGCCGGTCGTCCGCACCGCCTCGAAGGCGTGTTCCGCCACAACAAGGACGACGTCCTGTCGCTGGTGACGTTGGCCGCGTACCTGGGACGCGTGAATCAAGAGTCCCGCGCGAACGGCGAGGTCTTGCCGGGGCCCGCGGACTTCCGTGCTCGCGCGATGGCGCGCTCGTTGGAGTCGCTGGGGGACCGCGAGGCCGCCGTCGATTGGTGGTCGCGGGCGTTCGAACGCGCGCCGACGCGGGACGTCGAACTCGCGCGCGCGGAATGCCTGCGTCGTTCGGGTCGCGCGGACGCTGCCCACGCGGCGTTCGTCGCACTCGCGGCGGCTCCCGACGATCGCACCACCGCGCCGGCGCTCTTGGCGCACGCCAAGTTGCTCGAGCACGACCGCGTCGATGCGGCAGGCGCCCTGGAAGCGAGCCGGCGCGCTGCGCTGCTGGTCACGCGCTTCCACTGCGGGACCGAGGCCAAACGGTTGGGCGACGACTTGCTGAAACGCATCGAACGCCTCGCGCGTCGCACAGGTCTGCACCAGGACGACTAGGAGCCTGTGTCACCGATCGCGGATCTGCTTGGACTCGAGGCAAGCACGATCGGATCTGCCATCTAGGACGTAGGCTCCAAGCGTGCGCCGCCGGATCTACGCGTCCGCGAGATACTGTCGAATCGCATCGGGGTAGGCGTCGCGCTCCACCTCGAACACTCGTGCCGCCAGCGAATCCACCGTGTCGTCCGGCTCGACCGGGCACGTGCGTTGCAACACGATCGGACCGTGGTCGTACTCGTTGTCGACGACGTGCACCGTACACCCGGTGACCTGGCAGCCACGGTCCAGCACCGCTTGATGGACGTGGTGCCCCCAGCAACCCTTGCCGCCGAACGCGGGCAACAGGCTGGGGTGGATGTTCAGGACGCGCCCGTTCCAAGCTCGCGGCACGACGAGCATGCGCAGGAAACCGGCCAGCAGGATCAGGTCACAGCCCGCGTCCTGGATCGCCGTGAACGCCGCGTGACTGAACCCGGCGTCGTTGAGATTGCGTTCCGGATCGAGCACGAGTTGAGGGATGCCGAGGGCCTCGGCTCGTTCGAGCGCGAGCACGCCCGGCTTGTTCGACAGGCACAGACCGACTTCGAGGTCGAGCTCGCCCGCTTGGCACAGCCGGCCGATGTGTTCGAGATGGCGTCCCGTGCCGGACACCAGAATGGCGGCGCGGCGTGTCATTCGGCGTCTTTGATGAGCTCGCTCATGTCGGCGGCGACATGCACGATGAGTTCCTCGAGGGCCGGTGCGCAGGCCTCGGCGCGTTCGACGAGTTCGTGCATGCGCAAGGGCTCCTCACCGCTGTCCGTGACCGCCACGATCGTCAGCAGACCGAGCCCCGCATGCGCCGCGGCGATCAAGGGATCGGCGAGTCCCTGGACGGCGACGTTCGCACCGGTCGTGCGCAACCAGGCGAGCTCGGCCGGCGTCGTCAACGACGGTCCCGTGACGCAGGCCGCGATGCCCGGTTCGAGTCCGATGCCGCGCGAGCGCGCACGTTCCTTGGCGCGGATGCGCAGGGTCTCGTGATGGATGAGCGTCGAGTCCGGGAACAGCGGTCCCAAGCGCGATTCACCCAGGCCACGCAGCGGCGTCGAACCGGACACGTTCAGGTGGTCGGTCACCGCGATGAGATCGCCCACTGCGGGCGGACCGTCCCGCGGGCCCAGTCCGACGCCCGCTGCCGTGACGATGCCGAGCGATGCACCACATGCGGTCGCGAGCCAGATCGGCCAAGCGCGTTCCCAGGCCTCGGTGTCGGGATCGCCACCCGTCCAGCTCGCGTGGGTCGGTGCATCCTCGAGCAACCAGAGCTGCAGGTCGCCGATGCGTCCTGCGATCAGTTCGCTGCCGCGCCACGTCTTCGGAATACCGTCCAGCTGGGACAGGGACAGCCGGCGCTCGTCGGTCAGGTTGCCGGGCAGGGCGCCGAGACCGGTGCCCAGAAGGGCAAACGCGTCCGGGGCGGGCAGGCCCTCTTCATCGATCACCAAGGTGGAGATCGCGGAGGTCACGGCATCGAGGCTCGAGGTGGTCATCGGGAACAGTGGAGCAGGGGGGAGCTCAGCGTGTGGGAAATTTCGTTGTGGCAGCATCCTGCCCGACACTCGCGACGTTCACAGGCCTTGGCCGTCGGAGAGGAGCAGGACGATCAGGGAGCTCTCGTACTCGGTCAGGACGCGCTCCAACCGTTCGGAAGCTTCCGACCAGCGTTCGTCGCTGAGGGCGTTCAGCGCGCGTCCCAAGGCACGAGCGGCGGACCGTTCGCGCTGGACGAGTGTGGCGGCCGCAGGATCCTGGGTCCAATCGTCCAAGGCCTGGAAGGCCTCGTCCAGGGCGGCGACCTCGCCGACCGTGAAGCGGGCGGAGCTGTCGGACCCGAGCATCTCGGAGACCTGGGAGACGACGTCCAGAACGGTGGCGACCCGCACCCAAGCGCTGATCGCGGAATCGATGTCGTCGGACCAACCGCCCTCGATCCGTTCGTGGAACAGGTTGGCCAGCGTGCGCGGATTGCCGATCAGGTGAGCCCAGGCGATCTGCTCGCCCGCGATGCGGACTCCGGTCTTGTCGACGCCCGTACATTCCTCGGTCGAAGGCTTGCGGCCCCGCGGATCGAGGATCGAGCGGCGGCGCCAACCCGGTGAGGACCATGCCTGGATCAAGGCGTTCTGCGCAGCACGAATGCGTTCGACGTCCTGGAGCACCGGTTGAATGCGCGACCGTGCACCCGGTGTCGACAACGATGCGAGCAGTTGCGTGAGCCGCACGTGCGCGGCGTCGAAGTTCCCCGCGCGCAGTTCGGCCTCGAGTCCGTGCTCGCCACCGAACGCGATGGCAATGGCCCTGCGGTCGCCTTCGACCTGGGCGATGCCGAATGCGGTCTCGCGCTGTGCCAAGTCCTGGAGCAACTGCTGAGCTTGTTCGCGAAGCTCGAGCGCCTCTGCGGCACGGGGCGGAACGTCACCCGGAAATGCGGGGAGGGCCAAGCCGTGGATGCACGCCTGCAAGCGTCCGCTCGATGACAGGAATTCGCCCTTCGCTTCGAACGCGGCGGACTCGGCGATCGAGTCCGCCCCGAATCGCACCGCAGCCTCGAGCAGACCCATGATGAGCGCATCGCGTTGGGAGAGGAACGCCGGATCGTTGGCCCAGAGTTCCTGGCCGGGAACGGCGCGCAATGCGCTGAGTGATTGGCCGAACTGCGGCGGGTCCGTGGCCGGAGTCGCGGCGGTACGGAGGGACGCCAGGATCTGTGCGCGCTGGACATCGAGCGCCGACGTGGCCTCGACCGCCGCTGCGAGTGCGCTCTCGAGCGTCCCCGCCTGATCGCCGGCCGTGGTCGCCGCCGTCGTACCGGGGAAGGACACGGCCAGTTCCCGCAGGCGTTCCGCGCGCGCCTCGTCCGTGAGTTCCTCGGCATCGAGGCGGGAGAGGGCGTTCGTTGCTTCCTGTTCGAACTTGCGCTCGGCTTCGTCGTCGTCCGCAGGCGGCGGATCCGGATCGGCACCATCGCCGGACTCGGTATCGACCAGCGCGTTCGGTGTGCCCTGCGATTCGTTGTCGTCGACCGCAGGCCCCGCGCCGTTCGGGCCTTGACCAACAGGAGACGGATCCGAAGGTTGCGGATCGTCCTTCGGGCCTTCGCCGCTCAACGCGAAGAACGCGGCGACGCCCGCCACGATCAGCCCGCCGACGACCAAGAGCAGCTTGAGTGGTCCACCCGACGGAGCGTCGGACGTGCTTCCCGAACGCAGGGCATCGAGTTCGTCGAGCAGGGCCTGGGCGCCCGGGTAGCGGTCGGCCGGATCCTTGGCCAGCAAGCGATGCACGCAATCGGCGACCTTGGCGGGCAGGCCGGGAACGCGTTCGGCGAGAGACGGCGGTGTGTCGTGCAGGACCGCGCGCAGGATGTCGCCCGTGCGTTGACCTTCGAACGGGGTGTGACCGCTGAGCAATCGGTACGCCGTCGCGCCGAGCGAGTAGAGGTCGGAGCGCGCATCGGCCGCTGCGCCGCGCACGACCTCGGGTGCGATGAAGTGCGGCGTGCCCAGGACCTTGCGTTCGACAGTCTGGTCGAGGCTGGCCTGTTCGACCTGGGCCGCGAGTCCGAGGTCGGCGAGCTTGGTCGTGCCGTCGCTGGCGACCATCAGGTTCGCGGGCTTGATGTCGCGATGGACGAGGCCGAGCGTCTCGGCATAGACCAACGCGCGGGCAGAATCCGCCAGCGCATCCAGCGCCACGCGCCACGGCAGCGGCCCGTTCGAGACCAGCCGCGACTCGAGGCAGCCGCCGTCCATGACCTCCATCGCCAGGTAGTGCACCGCGCCCGCCTGGCCGACGTCGTAGACGTGGACGACGTTGGGGTGTGCGAAGCGCGCGGCGGCGCGAGCTTCCTCCTGGAAGCGTCGCACGAAGTCCTGGTCCGCAGCGAGCTTGGGCGCGAGCACCTTGAGCGCGACGCGGCGTTGCAGGCTCTCCTGGATCGCGGACCAGACGACGCCGCTGCTGCCGCGCCCGAGCAGGCCCTCGAGCTGGAAGCCGGGGATGCGCGGGGCCTTGGGTGTCTTGAGCTTGGGGGCCGGCGCGGGCTTGGGCGGCTCGACGTCGCCTTCGACCTCGATGCGCCTGGACCCGATCTCGATCACGTCGCCGACGGTCAGGCGCACCGCCGTGATGCGCTGGCCGTTCACCAGCGTCCCGGCGTCCGTGCCGAGGTCCTGCAGAGCGAAGCCTCCACCTTTGACGCGGCCGATGGTGCAGTGCACCGGTTCGACGCCGGCGCCCGCCAACATCACGTCGGCGCGCTCGGCATCGGAGCCGAGGACCATCCGTCCGCTGCGGGGGAGCGCGACCAGGGGCGCGCCCTGATCGAGACGCAGTCGTTTGGGTGCCGCGCTCATGCGCCAGCTCCCTCGGCTTCAGGCTGTTGCGGATCCACGCCGGAGTACAGCGCGCCGCCGATGCGAATGCACGTACTGCCTGCACGAACCGCCTGTTCGAGGTCGCCACTCATGCCGAGCGAATACCGACAACGACCGTCCCGGAACGCGCTCGCGTGTTCCGCGGCCAAGGTCGTGCCCAGTTCGACGACGCGTCCGAAGACGCCGCGCGTGGTGACGTCCGTGGACTCTTCGCGCGGTCCCATCGCCATCAGGCCCAGAAGCTCGAGGTGCTGGGCGGCCTGCACGCGTGCGACGGCAGCGGCGAGTTCGTCGGGTGCGAAGCCGTGCTTCTCGGCCTCGCAGGTGAGGTGCACCTGCAAATAGACGGCGAGCGAGCGACCGGACGCGTCGGTGAGGCGCTCGAGCGTCTCGATCAACCGCAGCGAGTCGACCGAATGCAGCACGGTGATCTCGGCGACGACGCGCGCGGCCTTGTTGCGCTGCAAGTGTCCGACGAAGTGCCACCTAACGTCGAGATCTTGCGCACGCAGCGCTTCGACCTTGGTCGCCAGTCCTTCGGCGCGGTTCTCGGCGAGCTCGAGCCAACCGCGACGTGCGAGGGAAGACGCGATCTCGTTCGACACGCTCTTCGTGACCGGCAGGAGCTGGACGTCCGAGGAGTTCCGGCCCGAGGACTGGGCGGCATCGTCGATGCGGGAACGCACCGCGGCCAGGTTCGCGTCGAGCTGGATCATCTGCCGGATGGTCTTCCGGCCGGCTCGGGGCGCGGCGGGAAGGGGGCCGAGGATTCTATCCTGGCTGCCTGTCCTATCCGCACTGGGGAGGCTGGTCATCCGACTGGTCCAGCGGGAATCATGATTCGACGCACCTCTCGACCACGGAAATGGCCAGGGTTCGGCTCGCTCAGGTCGATCCCAGCCATCGGTCCTCTGGCATCGGTCCTGAGCCACCCGAACATGGTGGCCAGCTCCAGAGGGGCCAGGCCCGCCGGAAGTCAGACCCCGGTGATGAACTGCCCGCCCGGCAGGCGCAGGCCCTCGCGGGGCAGCCTTTCGAGTTTGGGCTCCGGTTCGACCGGGGCAGCATGCTTCAGGGTGAGACGCAGTCGGACCCGGGTGGTGGAGCGCACGCGGCGTCCTTCGCAAGGGCGGATCCCGGCGACCCAGATGAGCTCCTCGTCCCCGTTCTCGTCCTCGGCGAAGACGAGCGGAACGCGGCTGCGCTCCTCCTTGGGAACGCCGGCGTCGGACAGGAAGCGGGTCAGTCGACGACTGCCCGGGGCTCCCAGTCCGTGGAAACGATCGCCCGAGCGCAGGCTGCGGACGGTGAAGCGTCGGCTCGACGAGCCGTTGCACAGATCGGTCCCGTCGAGTTCGACGAGCGCCGCCTGGGCAGGGACCGGTTGACCCGGCTCGACCTCGACCCGTTCGGCGCGCAGCACGCGTCCGTCCGGAAGCACGGCCTCGCCAGGAATGCTGAGGGACACCTGGAAGTCGTGGATGGATCCTTCGGAACCCTCGGGTTCGACCGCGGTGGGCGGGACGAGCAGCAGGTCCTCACGGCTGAGCTGCAGGATCCAACCGCCCGGCAGCGCGTGCCGGCAGGTCTTCTTGTCGTTGAGGTCCTGGACGATGGCCTCGACCAGCCCGCGTGAGGGCGGTTGACCGGTGCCTTCGTGGATCAAGCGCCACAGGGCCCGCCGTTGGAGGGGCGTGGCCAGGACGGCGACCTCGGGGCGCGCGAGGCGTCCACCCAGGTACTGATCGGCCTCGCTGCGCAGGGCAGGGGCGTGCGTGGGGGCCTTCCAGCCCAGGTGGGCGGTGCGTTGGGCGAGCTCCTCTTCGAGGCTCTCGACCGCCGCTGCGAAGGCGCGCAGGCCCTCGAGACCCTCCGGACCACAGGTGGCTTCCACCTGGGGCAGGAGCCCGTGACGCACCCGATTGCGGGTGTGGTCCGGACTGGTGTTCGATGCGTCCTCGCGCCACTCGAAGCCCGAATCGCGCAGGACGCGGCGGACCTCCTCGCGTCGCATGGACAGCAAGGGGCGGACGGCGGACAGGGGAGAGCCCTCGGACGAGGGGCCGACGCGGCGTTGTCCCAGGAGTCCCGGAAGGCCAGGGAGGGCGCTGCCCCGCAGCCAGCGCTGCAGGAGGGTCTCGAGGGCGTCGTCCTCGTGATGGCCGGTCAGGATGGTCGCGATCCCGGCCTGGCGGGCTTCCTCGGCCAGGGCGCGGTAGCGCAGTTCGCGTGCGCGGGCCTCGAGATCGGGTGCGTCGCCGTCCAGCTCGATGCGGCGGCGGGCGAAGGGGATGCCGAGGCGGGCGCACAATCGGGCGCAGAACGCCGCATCGCCCTCGGAGGCATCTCCTCGGAGTCCATGGTCGACGTGGACGGCCAGGACCTTCGGTCTCGGCTCGGCACGGGCGACCAGATGCAGGAGGAAGACCGAATCGGCTCCGCCGGAGAGGGCCACGACGACGGGCTGTCCCGGCCGCAATCCCGACGCGCGGGAGAGCTGGGCCCAGCGGGCAGCCCAGGGGAAGGGCTGCCGACTCGGGGACCCGGACGAGGCCCCATGGTGGGGCGGGTTCCCGAAGGACGAGTTGTGTGAGGTGGGCGTCACGGTGGTGGGTGGCGTACTCGCGCGGGGCACGCTGGAGGTGGTTCGGCCAGGTCCTTCCCGAGTGTCCCAGGGTCTTCCCGGGGCACCCTTGGTCGGTGCAGGAACTCCCCATTGCGACAGAAGATCGACGCGCGATCCACCGCCGTGCAAGGAAGGTCCGTTGAAGCCATCGGCGGGGCGCTGTATTCTCTGCCGCCGATTCGCAGGAAACCTTCGATTCCCGCGGCTCGCCGCCATTCCGGGGCCGTCCAGCGCGACCCCGGCCCAAAATTCTTCCTCCACCGGTTCTCGCCGGAGTGCTCGTTTGTCCGCGGAATCCGCTTGCAATCGATGTGTTCCTCGAGTCCGCAGCTTTTCTCGAGGCCCAGCGCCTCGGCTTTCCACGCGGGTCCAACCCCGTTCCTTCCGCACATCGGATCCTCCATGCGCATCGCCATCAACGGCTTCGGCCGTATCGGTCGCAACGTCTTCCGCATCGTTCAGAACACGCCCGGCTGCCAAGTCGTCGCGATCAACGACCTGACCGATCCGGCCACTCTGGCTCACCTTCTCAAGTACGACTCGGTCCACGGCCGTTACCCGGGCAAGGTCACCGCGACCAAGAACGCCATCACCGTCGATGGTGAGAAGATCACGATCACCGCCGAGCGGGATCCGTCCAAGCTGCCGCACAAGGCGAACCGCATCGACTTCGTCGTCGAGGCCACGGGCGTCTTCGCGACGCGCGAGGCCTGTGCGCGTCACCTCGAAGCCGGCGCCAAGAAAGTGTTGCTGACCGTGCCGCCCAAGGACGAGATCGACGCGATGGTCGTGCTCGGCGTCAACGAAGGCACGCTCAAGGCCACGGACCAGATCATCTCGAACGCGTCCTGCACCACGAACTGCTTGGCGCCGGTCGCCAAGGTCCTGGACGACGCGTTCGGCATTCAGCACGGCTTGATGACGACCGTTCACGCCTACACGAACGATCAGCGCATCCTCGACCTGCCGCACGGTGACCTGCGTCGTTCCCGCGCCGCCGCGGTGAACATCATCCCGACCTCGACCGGTGCTGCGCGCGCCGTCGGCAAGATCCTCCCCGGCCTCAAGGGCAAGCTCGACGGCATGTCGATGCGCGTTCCGGTCCCGGACGGTTCGGTCGTCGACCTGGTCGCGACGTTGAAGACCAAGGTCACCGTCGAAGAGGTCAACAAGGCGCTCTCCGACGCGGCCAAGCGCGGTCCGCTCAAGGGCATCCTGGCTTACACCGAGGATCCGATCGTGTCCTCCGACATCGTCGGTGATCCGCACTCTTCGATCGTCGACGGTCAGGCGACGATGGTCATGGCCGGCAAGTCGGTCAAGGTCATCGCGTGGTACGACAACGAGTGGGGCTACTCGAACCGCGTCGTGCAGTTGATGCGCGTCGCGCACCGTCTGAAGGCGGGCTCCGCGAGGAAGGCCGTCTCGAAGAAGAAGACGGCCCGCCGCTAGTCCCGCTGCTCGAGGCGTTCGCTTCGAGCTCGATCACGCGCGGCCGGCTCCGGATTCTCCGGTGTCGGCCGCGCCCCGTTTCCCTTTCGCTCTGCAACGAACCATGACGCTCTCCGCCCCGACCCTCGCCGATCTTCAACTGTCCGGTTCCACCGTGCTCGTGCGCGTCGACTTCAACGTGCCGTTCGGCGACGACGGAGCGATCACCGACGACACGCGGATCCGTGCTGCCTTGCCGACCTTGAAGGCGATCCTGGACGCCGGCGGGAAGCCGGTGTGCTTGATGCACCTGGGTCGTCCGAAGGGCGAGGTCGTGGATGGGTTGCGCGTCGCGCCGGTCGGTGTGCGGTTGCAGGAACTGCTCGCTTCGCCGGTGCTGACTTTGGGCGAGAGCGTGGGGGACGACGTGAAGGCCGCCATCGACGCGGCGTCCATGGGCACGACCGTCTTGCTCGAGAACGTGCGCTTCCATCCGGGCGAGACGACCGGCGACGACGCGCTGGCGCAGCAGTACGCCGCGCTGGGGGACTGCTTCGTGAACGACGCGTTCGGTGCGAGTCACCGCGCGCACGCTTCGGTGTCCGGCATCGCCGCGCACCTGCCCTCGGCGGCTGGATTGCTGCTGCAGAAGGAGGTCGAGGCCTTCGCGCGCGTCCTGAACGATCCGGCACGGCCGTTGGTGGCGATCCTGGGCGGCGCCAAAGTCTCGGACAAGCTGACGGTGATCGAGAACCTGATCGACAAGGTCGATTCGATCCTGATCGGCGGCGGAATGGCCTACACGTTCCTGGCCGCCCAGGGCATCGGCATCGGCACGTCGCTCGTCGAAACCGACCGCATCGACATGTGCAAGGCCGCACTCGCCAAGGCGGCCGCCAAGGGCGTCGACCTGATCCTGCCTTCGGACCATGTCTGCGCCGAAGCGTTCGCTCCGGACTCGCCGCCGCGCACGTCGGGCCCGGGCATCCCGGACGGTTGGATGGGCCTGGACATCGGTCCCGAGTCCGCCAAGCGCTACGCCGACATCGTGCGCGCCGCGAAGACGGTCGTGTGGAACGGCCCGATGGGCGTGTTCGAGTTCGAAGCGTTCCGTCCGGGCACCGAAGCCGTCGGTCGCGCGCTCGGCGAAGCGGACGGCTACACGGTCGTCGGTGGTGGCGATTCGGTCGCCGCGATCAACCTGCTCGGCTTGCAGGATGCGGTCGACCACATCTCGACCGGCGGCGGCGCGAGCTTGGAACTGCTCGAGGGCAAGGTGCTCCCGGGCATCGCGGCACTCGGGTCGCGCTAGAACTTCAATTCGAGCTGCACGTCGGTCTCGCCTTGTAGGGAGATCGTCTTGTGCACGACATCGCCCGCCAGGTCGGTCGCGCTGACCAGATACGTTCCCGGCGGGAGTGGACCCGTACGGATCTGCGACGACGAGAACCCAGCCGTGCGCTGACGCTCCAGATCCTCCATGGAGAGCACCGTGCTCCAGTCGCGACCTTCCGCATCCTGGACGGTCACCGTTGCGGAGTGATTCCGTCCTTGACCATCGACCGACGTGACCACCAGCATCGTTCCCTCGATCAAGGGCAGTGTCAGGCGTCCCAGCGTGTCCGCGGGCACACGCATGGGCGCGCTCTCGAGGGACGTTCTTGCGCCTTTGCGCGCGATGATCGTGAAGGGCAGCGTGGGGACTTCGTCGAAGGTGGATTCCCCATGCGAGTTGGTGGTGAGCTCGGTTCCTGTATCCAACATGGAGCCGTTCTCCGTTCGCAAGAACACCGTGGCTCCTGGAACCGGTGTACCCAGGGCGTCGACGACGATCACGAGCAGGGCTCCCTGCGCCTTCAACTGGAAGTCGACATCGCGGTGAGGGTGCGCGGCCGAGATGACGATGCCACCCTGGGCGGCCGTTCCGCCGCCACGCTTGCGTGTGACCTGAATCGTGTACGTGTCGGCCGGAAGGCCGGTGATCAGGAACTGCCCGTCCTCATCCGACCGGAAGGCACGCTGGCCTTCCGCCAGGTCCATGAAGGAGTGGCGCGCACCCATGACGGTGATCGTCGCATCCGTCACCCCGAGGCCTCGGGCATCCGTCAGGCGGCCCCCGATCGAACCCGTCGGGATAGCCAAGTCCAGGTCGAAGGTCTCGGCGTCGGGTACGGTCACGAGCGTCTCGACGGTCACAGGGCCTCCGGGCCTCTCGGCGGCCATGACGACGTACGGCCCGGGTCCCCTCAAGGGCATCGCGTACTCCCCGTGCTCGTTCGTTCGAGTGCGACTCCACGAAGCCTCGGTCACACGCCCCTCCGGAATCGCGGACACCGAGCCGTTCGGCACCCCGACACCGTCGCGCGTCAGCTTGCCCTTCAGCCATACGGTGCCCGCCGAAGGTGCGCCCAGGATCAGGTGAGCCGTCTCTCCTTCCACGATCTCGACGTCACCGATCATCCAGGCCTCGGTCGACAGGAGTGGATCGTTCACGGGTTGCCCTTGGGGTTGGAACTTCACGATGTGCGTGCCCGGGATGAGCCGGTCGAACGCGAACTGCCCGTCCAGTGTCCTCACGCTCTGGAAGCCGGACCCGTCGAGCCCGGGGCCTGCCTCGTAAGTCACGTCGACGAACCCGATGGTCGGTGCGCCGTTCGGGTTCACGACCGATCCCTCGAGCCGTCCACCCGCTCTGAGAATCAGCTGGAGGAGGGGTAGCGGTCTCGCCTCGGTCAAGGAGAGCGGGGTGGGGAGGCTCGCCACCCAATCCTCGTGGCCGGCCGTCAAGAGGATCTCGTCGTGCCACTCGAGGTAGCCATCGATGTACGTTCCGAACTCTCCCCAGGGATCGGTTTCGACCGTACGCATGAGAACGCCTTTCACGTAGATCCGGACGCTGGCTCTGCCGCAGGGTGCGCCGGTCGGGAGCACGACGCGGCCGGCGATCGGCATGCGAGTCAGGGTCAGGTGGATGGGACTGGGCGCTTTCGGGAGGCAAGCCTCCGCGGGGATCACCCGGCGACCTTCGTGCTCGTTGATCGCGAGGGTCGAATCCGGGTCGAGGGACAGAGCTTGCGTGGACCAGGTGTACGTGTTGAATCCCCCCGCGCTCGCGGTGACCAAGAGGTCATGGCCCATCGGAACCAGGACCTCGAACTCGCCCTGGTCGTGTTCGAAGTCGAACTTCGTACCACCGTGCTCGGCATTCCATTGTCCAAGCTGGCCTTGCGCACTGAGGTCCAGGTACCCCGCCTCGTTGAACCACTCTCCAGGAGTTACCGTCACCGTGAAGGCCGTGACCGGCAACTTCGACGAATCCATCACGACGCCGCGCAGGAGGACTTGGTCGTTCGTCTCGGTGACACCCGGAGTTCCCGGTGCCCGTGCGGCGTCCTCAGCGGGTCGTACCTGCAAGCTCAGTGAGGTGTCCACTCCCGGGTCGTCGAGCAGGACTGCGTCTCCGACCTTGGCGCCAAGACTCCGTTCGGTAGGGTCCGGTTGGCCTTCCCTTGGAGCGCTGGCAGAGTTTCCGACGATCCAGATCGACGCTCCGATGACGAGCGCTGCGATGGCAAGCAGGAGTTGGCCGGATCGATTCATGTGGACCTTGGAGCGGCAGGATCGGCAAGATCCAGATCGTCGGGAAGCGGTGGGAGCACGGGAAGTCGGGCCGCAGGTCGGTCAGAACTTCAGTGTGACAGTGACTTCCGGATCGCTAGTGACTTTCATCTTGCGCCGGACCTCGCGGCCGTTCACGTCCTTGGCGAGGAACTCGTACTCGCCGGGTGGCAAGGGGCCGACCTGACGTTCGGACGAAGAGAACCCCTCGTCGCGCATGCGCTCGAGGTCCGCCCGCGTTCGCAGCGATCCCCAATCACGGCCGGCGGCATCGCGTACGAAGAGGGTCGTCGAGAGCGCGCGACCCTTGGCGCCGACCGTACGGACGAGGACCCGCGTTCCTTGGATCAAGGTCAACTCCACGGACCTGATACCGCCTGACTGAAGGGTGATGGGTGAACTCTCGAGCGAGGTGCTGCCGTCCTTGCGTGCGAGCACGGTGAACGTCCCGGCAGGTAGCCGGGGGATGTTGAATGCGCCTTGACCGTCGGTCGTTCGCATGGAGGACTCTTCGACGACGTCGCCGCCCTCGTGGCGTACGAAGACGGATGCGTTGCGGACCGGTGCTCCGTCCGCGTCCACGACATGGCCTTTGAGGACGCCTGCACCTCCGAGCGTGAAGTCGATGTCGGTGGTCGCCCGTCCCGCTGCGACGTTCACACCGGAACGAATCCCCAAGACCTGGGTCTCGTTGCGCTTCAGGCGAAGGACGTACGTGCCGGCCGACAGGTGGGGCACCGAGTACCGCCCCATGCTGTCCGTGGTATCGCCGCGACCGAAGTCCAGGGCGAACATCGTCGGGTTCTTGGCGGACACGAACACATGGACGCCCTTGGCCGGGTCGCCGTTCGCATCGGTCACGGTGCCCTGGATCGAGCCCTCCGCGAAGGCCAGGTTCAACTCGAACTCCTGCACGTCCGGCACGTACACGAAGCGCTCGATGGGGGGATCGCCCGAGGTGGTCCTCCCGCCCGCGACGATGTAGTTGCCGGGCCCGTTGAGGATCAACTCGTACGCCCCGTGCTCGTCGGTGCGTCCGATCTTCCACGACGCCTTGGTCGCATTGCCTTCCAACAGGGCAAAGACCGTCCCATTCGCCACCGGTTCGTCCGCGTCGGTCATGGTCCCGTGCAGGCGTACGGTGTCGGTACGGATGCCGCCGAGGACGACATGCGTCGTTTCCCCGTCGACGATGGTCGCGTCGGCCAGGAGCATCTGTTCGAGCTCGTCCACGTAGTCCCCATCCTCTTCGACCACCGGCTCGAAGCGCACGATGTACTTGCCCGGGACGAGCCGCTCGAACTCGAAATTTCCGTCCAGCAACTCGTCGTCCTGTGAGGGCGGCTCCGGCCCTGGACCGCTGGAGTAGTGCAGGTAGACCAGGCCGGCCATCGCGAGCCCATTGCTGTCGAAGACCTGGCCGGTCAGTCGTCCGCCGGCTCTTAGCAGTAGTCGCACGCCCTTGACGCTCTGTCCAGCATGTAGATCGTATTCAACTGGATCGCTCGGGACCCAATCCTTGTGCTTCGCGGTGAGGTCGATCGATCCCTCGGCCGTGATCTTGAAGTTGCCCTCGCTGTCACAGGAAAAGGTCTCGTTCCAGTTGCCGGTCGATACGACTGCCGCGCCTTCGCCAATCGGTCCGGTGGGTGTGACGACACGTCCGGTGATCAACCCCTTGCGCGCGAGGACGAGGCGCAGCGAGGGCTCCTGCTTCGGCAGACAATCCTCGAGGCGGTAGGCCATCACCCCATCCACGTTCTCGGTGGGGAGATCCGCATCGAGAGGGACGCTAAGGCCTCGGGTCTTCCAAATGGCAGGCCCGTTCGGGGCGGAACTCGAGACGAACGATCCGTAGCCATCGGCCACCGCTTCGAGTTCGAGCTTGCTGCCCAGAGGCAGGAGGACCTCGAACGCGCCGGTGCCCGAGTCGAATGCATGTCGGTTCGACTTGGACAGGAGGATCTCCCCAAACGAGTCAAACTCCGCTCCCAGGACGAAGTCGATCGGCTGGTCTTCCATGGCTACCACTTCATCGAGAGTGGCGAACTCCTCATGCGTCTCGAGAATCGTGAACATCCGCACCGGCGAACCCTGTCGATCGACGACGAACCCGCGCACGACGACCCACTGCGCATCCGCCTTGGGATCTTCCTGTGCCGGGACGCGTTGCTCCTTCTCGACGGGACTGGCTCCGTTGCCGTCGTTCCGCAAGCGGTCGGGAGGTCGATTCGCGCGGACTTCGGGCTCGCCGACTCCGTCCCTCCCGGCGCCCAGCACATCGGCGTGGGTCCCCCCCGACTGCATCCCGAACCAGACCGACATCCCGATGGCGAGGGACGCGATGAGCAGCAAGAGCGAGCGGGGCAAGGACATCGAGGGACGTTAGATCGTTCAGGGGCACGAGTTTCCGAGAGGCCCTCCAACCGTACCGAAGCGCGCGGACTTGGCTTCGCACAGGGCCTGTAGCTCCACAGAACATTCCCTCAGGCGGGATTCCCGCACGCTCGGGGTGATACTGGAGAACGGGTGTTCCTACAATCTGAGCGTCCGAGTGGCGGCCCGCGTGGCGCCCAAGGACCACCCCGATGAGCGACACCCCGATCCTGATCTCGCCCAGCCTCTTGTCCTGCGACTTCGCCAACATCGAGCGCGACGTCCAGGCCATCGAGGCCGCCGGCGCCGACTGGTTGCACGTGGACGTGATGGACGGACACTTCGTCCCGAACCTGACGATCGGTCCGCCGCTCGTGAAGGCCATCCGTGGCGTGGCCACGAAGCCGCTGGACGTGCATCTGATGATCACGAACCCGCTCGACTTCGCCGAGGCCTACGCCCAGGCCGGCGCGCATGTGTTGACCTTCCACTGGGAGGTCGCGCGCAGCCCCGAGCAGGCGCGCGAGGTCATCGCCGCCTTCCGCCAGCACGGCGTGCCCGTCGTCGGCGTCTCGATCAACCCCGACACGCCCGTGGAAGAACTCGCACCGATCCTGGGCGAGGTCGACCTCGTCCTGGTGATGAGCGTCTTCCCCGGCTTCGGCGGTCAATCCTTCATCGAAGATACACTGGACAAGGTGCGCTGGTTGCGCGCCCAGGGATTCCAGGGCCACGTCGAGATGGACGGCGGCCTGAACGCCGAGACGTTGCCGCGCTGCGCCGAGGCTGGTGCCAACGCGCTCGTGTCCGGTTCCGCGATCTTCAAGTCCCCCGACTGGACCGCGTGCATCGCGGACTTCCGCGCCAAGGCTGAAAAGGCCACCGCGCACTGCAGCTGAGAGGCGCACCCATGGCCGACGACAAGCAAGCGAAGGACCCCGTAGTGGAAGCCGAATCGAAGGTGTCCAGTGGTGGACGCCTCTCGCGACTGCGCTTCAAGAAGAAGGACATGCCCGGCGGGCTGTGGCTGAAGTGCGAGGGTTGCACGACCACGATCTACCGCAAGGAACTCGAGGAGAAGGGCTTCGTCTGTCCCAAGTGCGACTTCCACTTCACGCTGCCTGGAAACCTGCGCGTGAAGATGACGGTCGACGACGGGACCTGGGAGGAATTGTTCGCCGACCTGACGTCGCTCGATCGGCTCAACTTCCAGGACTCGGTGCCCTACGCCGAGAAAATCGAACGCACGGTGAAACGCACCGGCCAGAACGATGCGTTGATCTGCGGGCGCGGCGAGGTCCTCGGACGCCCCGTCGTCATCGGCGTGCTCGACTTCAAGTTCCTCGGCGGATCGATGGGCGAGGTCGTCGGGGAGAAGATCTCGCTCGCGGCCGACGTCGCACGCAAGTACAAGCTGCCGCTGATCCTGTTCACCAGCTCGGGCGGAGCTCGGATGCACGAGGGCATGCTGTCGCTGATGCAGATGGCCAAGACCTGCGCAGCACTCGCCAGCCTCAACGACGAGGGCGGTTTCTCGATCTGCGTGATGACGAACCCGACCACCGGCGGCGTCACCGCTTCGTTCGCGACCGTGTGCGACCTGACCCTGGCCGAGCCCGGTGCCCTGATCGGCTTCGCCGGCCCGCGCGTCATCGCGAGCACGATCAAGCAGGAGCTGCCGCCCGGCTTCCAGCGGGCCGAGTTCCTGCTGGCCAAGGGCCAGCTCGACGCGATCGTCCCGCGCGGCGAGTTGCGTTCCTACCTGGCGCGCACGATCGACTACGGCACGTCGAGCTGGAGCGAGTACGCGGGGCGCGGCCGCTCCGATACTTCGTTCAAGATCGTGCCCGGCGAGGAGCCGGAAGAAGGCACCGCGGACGCGGAGCCGAGCGCTGGCT
>TARA_R110002126_G_scaffold5004_5_pt1 | contig 29223 bp, 18 predicted proteins | sample TARA_R110002126 | Tara Oceans TARA_R110002126 (sample SAMEA4397536) | marine metagenome | biome: Polar Biome; feature: [DCM] deep chlorophyll maximum layer (ENVO:01000326); material: water (ENVO:00002006), including particulate matter (ENVO:01000060) such as... | depth 30 m | reverse complement strand
TAATCCCCATATCTGGAAAGAAGCATCGCTATATCTAAAAAGGTGACAATACCGTTGTGATCAAGGTCACCCGTTAGACATCCAGGTATGCCGAAGCAGGTCAACGCAGCGAGCAAGTCTGCGCTCCCTACAACGTGGTCTAAATTGACATCACCAAAACAAAACACATCATCACCAAATAAGCCTCCTCTTTGGAACTCTAGCATGGTATGCATCCTATCTATTTGTCCTGGAGTAAAATGCTGTCTACAAGAGTCTGGATAATAATCCATGTGGTTGTCAGCGGTATAGTCGTATATATACTCAGGACACATAGGAGGGTCGCATTCCCATTGAGCCTTTGTCGGAGGTGTGTCGCACACAAAGTCCCCCCATACGTCGCACGGCAGACCGTCATCGTCACCGCAATTAGCTACAGACATAAAAGTGTGATGAAGCCCACAATAATGCCCCATCTCATGCGTCAATACTTTATTCTCGTTGTTTCTAGGGTGAGGACTGTCAAGACCGAAAATGTCTGACCTAAGCCATATGCCGTCCCTGCTGTTTGTTCCTGTTACCGTTACGTAAGACCAGCCTAATATGCCTCCGCATATCTTAGGCATAACATATATGTTACAATAATAATCGGGGTCATAATCAGGGAACCACTGATCAACAGCCATCAGGGTGTTTTGTGTTCCGAAATTAGGGAAGCACCACTCATTGTTTCCGCTAGACTCCCCTGTTACGTAATTCTCGTACCAAGCGTACTCTTCCAGGTCCTGGTATCCTATATGAATAAGCTCTATGTCGATCATAGCTTCTTCCATATCCGCGTCTAAATCTTCTATAGCTTCCTCTACATACTGCTCGCTAAACCAGCCTCCTAGACTGTCTGAGTAAATTATATGCACCACTACTGGGATTGTCTTCCATTCGTAAGTCGTGCGCTGAAATCCAACCTGGCTTGGTTGAACCGCTTTAGGGTCGTACTCTGTGGCACAAAAATCTTGAGCCATACCAATGACAGGCAGAAGCAGTAAGGGGATGAGACTTAGTTTCATTTTCTAGTTTTTTCAATCGTTCTTCCAGCGAAGTAAGCACCGAAGACAGTGAGCATTAGTATTTCGAGTAAAGATATATAACTCTCTCTAGGCATGAATGTTTCATCTAACCCATCCCATATCATTACCCCCATAAAGAAAACCATAAGCACGATCAGAACCGATGGACGTATTAGCTTAGCTAGCTTAACGTCGCTAGCCATATCAGCTTCCCATCTACGGGATACGTTATTCTGGTACTCGATCTCGGCCTGTACCGCAGCCTGAGCCGCCGCAGGATCAACGCCTGGCTCTTTATCCAGCAAGTTCTTTACTATGCCTAAAGCGCCACTGTCTGGAAGTAAGTCTCCAACTAAGCCTAATACATTAGGAGCTTTTTCTTTTAACCAAGACCCTAGTTTTGTGTTTTTTATTTTACTTGCTTCTTTTGGCATCGTAACTTTTATTAAACATCATTATTATTTTACGCTCTCGCTCCATAAGTTGCTGAGTCTTAGATATTCTTTCTCCGTAATCCTTTATTTTTCTTGCCTGCTTCTTAAGAGATCTTATTTCCTTTAAAGCTTTGTTTATTTTTTTGAGATCTTTTTCAAGGCTGCCTATACCTTTATATCTGTTCCCAGGGTTTTCCTTTCTATTGTCTTTAAATTCTTCAAGAAGCTGTTTTACTTCAACCTCCCTATCTTTAAACTTCTGAAAATCATAGTACTTAGATGGCTCTCCGTACAGGATCCGCATCATAGGGATGTCATTAAAATCTAAGTCTACTGGAGTTTCTTCTGTATCGCTTATTATTTTTCTAGTAGTCCCAATAGATCTCTCTACAAATTTACCGATACCCCCAAGGTAGTACTCTACAATGTACCATGCTCCGTCGGGATTTACATCAAACACAGGCGATGGGACATCTTCGCTACCTCCAGTTGCTTCGTTCATCCAGCTAAAGAACTGCTTGACCTCTTCTGGTGATCTAAATGACATAGATGAATTCGGTTTAGGCGTTCCAAATGGATACTGCTCTGCTTTTACTGGTCCTCCAAAGTAAGTCTCGTTAACCGCCACATCTACTAACGGCTTTAAAGCTGTAGGGATTGCCGTTTTAGCTGCTTTCTTAAACAAATCTTCTGATTGACCAAAACTTACAGGCGAGAAAGCGTTTATGGTAGCTCCAGCTAGAAAAGCAGTAGCCTCCAAAGGACTCTTGTGGCCCGCTGCTGTTTCAACGGCAGCCGTGCCTATGTTAGCGAATATGTTATACCCATAAGGCATAGGTATCTTCCAGTAATTCTTTCCGTCAGGACGCATGATAATCATGTTCCTTTCTTTTACATAGTCGGGTATTTTGTTGTAAAACAATACCTCGTCCTCGTCTTCGTCTGAGCTAGCCTGGGCCAATAGAGTTAATAAGCCATTAAACAAAACTAAGCCAGCCGCTGCTTTTTGCGCGGTTGTAGCTCTCTCATACCACTTCCTACTAGATCCGTCAGGCTTAGCGGCAGGTTTAAGATTGCCAAGCGACCTAACTACTCTAGCAGATCCCTGTACAGAAGCGTTAAAGAATAAGAAAATAGCATTTAATGTCGATCCCCACTCTCCTTGCTTGTTAAAGTTTACCGTAATGTTTTTAGCGAACTGAGCAGATTTAGCGCGAGACACTCCTCCTTCTCTTGCCGCAATGTAAGAGGACAGCCTTACACTGTTTTCAAAAGCGTCATTTATGCCCTCTATAAAATCAAGAGCTCCTTTAGCCGTGCCAAGAATTTTCTGCGCTCCAGTCTTACCACTATCATCAATCTCTAATTCAGACGCAATGTCCTCTAAACTCTTTTGATAAGCCCATCCAGTCTTTCCTCCGTCCTCTTTAAACTCTTCGTAATATTTTTTTATAAGAGGATCAGCCTTAAGCCCTACCTCTTCCCTTACTAGAGCTTTTAAAGCGGGCCCTACCGTCTTAAAGATTTGCTTCATAGCCCCAGAACCGTTTAAGAAGCCTCCTTCTATTTCTGATTCAGCAGAAGCATTAAATATCGCTGACTGTATATCGCGTGAGAAGTTGCTTAGCACAAACTCTGGATTTCTTGAAGTAAAAGCCGATCTAAGCCAAGAGTTTAAAGAACCTAAGAACTTAATAAATTTATTTGTGTTCGGCAGGTTCATATCTCTCAAAGACTGAGCATAACTAGCGTCCTTAAATCGAATAGCTTTTTGAACCCCATCTACCCTTACCGATACGAGGTTAGGATCGCTGTCTTTATATTTGTTTGTCTCTTTATCAAGCACCTGCCATACATCGCTGTTTGGGTTAGATTCTACGAGGCTATACAAAGCGTTTAGTGCTTCGTTTGTCCGACCTTTAATCCTAATGGCTGCGTTCTGAGAAACAATTTGAGCTAATATATTTGAAGACTCAGTAACCCTTCCTTTGGCTTTCTTTGTAGTTCTTCCAGACACACTGAAACCTGTGTTTCCGCTAGGGTAAGGAGAAAACTCTATGCTGTCCTCGTCCTTTGCGATCCCCTGAAGAGGTATGTAGTTCTCAAACATTTCCTCAAAGGCGTCTATGGTTTCTTGAGATTCTAAACCTAACTCAACCATAGAGTTTCTTGTGTCTTGCTGTATTTCCCTAGCTATAGATGCTACAGCGTCAAGTTGAGCTCTTCTTTTGTTAGAAAGCTCATTCAATATGCCGTCCGCCCACTCATCAGTTTTTCCCGATCCTGCCTCATTACCCCCTTCGCTTCTCTCTCTAATCACCGCATTACGTTCTTTAGCGTGTAAGGCGTACAAGTATTCATCTAGCTGCTCTATAGAGACCTTTTCGTCCTTCATTGACTTAACAATGTCTTTCGTTTTGAGGTCTAGTTTTTCAAGATCCTCGGCTGCTTTACCATACATAGTCTCTTCCGCAAGCTTAAAGTCCTCGCTTTCTTTTATCTGACCCAGCGTTTCTTTAGCTACGTCTTCTTGCAGATTAAATATCCTTCTGTATTTATCCTGGAGCCTGACCAACCACAAGTCTTTTAAATCATCAGTTCTTGACTGCGTCCTTTGCTCCCATGTAGCTCCGTCAATTTGACCAAGATTGTTTTTTGGATTGCTCTTAGAGAACATTACAAATCTCTGATCACGCGGAGGTGTAGAAACCTGAACCCATGAGTTTCCTAGCTGATCCCTTACTTCTTGAGCCTCCAGCCCCATCTTAGATAACGTTTGAGGTAGCTTTCTGTAGCGTTTTCTTATAGCCTCAAAGTCATAGGTTGTAGGGGCTAATTCCTCGTTAAAGTCTAGCGTACCATCAAGCGCTCCCCAACCCTGAATTTCTTGTGCGGTTTCTTCTGTAGCGAATCTCACGAATGGCTTCCCAAGGTCCTGCGACCTTTTGAGCGCTTCCCTAATTAACTGCCGCTCCCAAGATTTTTCTGCTGATTTGACGGGGTCTACAGGGGTTTTGGATTCGCCTTCTTTTTGCTCTTGGTATTTTTGCAGCGTCTCCAGCTTAGCTCCCATCGTCTCCCCAACACCGTCTTCTTCTGACTCTAAAGCTTGTTGAATCTCCAAAAACATAGATGGTATTTCCTCTCCCACAGATTCCATTTTAGGTTTCCATGCGTTTAGATAGAAATGCTTAAGCTGCAAGTTTTCTGGAGCAACGGGATCCCCTCCAGCTCTAGCTACAGCTTCCTCTGTTTCAAAGAACTCTTTCTCGAAAAGCTTACGAGCGTCTGCCGATGATACGTCGATAGGGGCTTTGAGTGACGCGATAGCAAAGAACCGTAAAGCGGCATCAGCGTTAGCCTCCGAGAATCCTTCTTTTTTCTTAGCTACGGCATAGAGATTTTCTATAGAGGCTTCTTGCACAGCCTCTTCTGGCGTTAACCTCCCTAACTTAACCATCATGTCCCACCAATACGTAACGGTCTGCACGGCGAGAGGAGGGGTTCCTCCCTCTATCTCCATAGAAAGCGTTCTGCGGGGCGACGGAGTAGTAATGTTCGCAGGATTAAAGACCTCTAGCTGTTTTCTTGGATTGTTAGCAATATCCTTAACGAAGTCCATATTTTCCGTGGTAACGCCAAAAAGCTCGTAAACCTCATCCATGAGTTCTTCTTGATCCATAAAAGCCTCCTTCCTGTCGCCAACCTGGAATGAGTCTGACTGCATCTCCATTACATAGAAAGAAGAGGGGTCGTCCGCAGTATTGAAAAAACGTAAATGTGCGTGAGTCCCATATGGAAAGTGAGAACTCAAGGGAGTCCCGTACAGCTCTTCTCTTCCAGCGAATGTAACCGTTGACGCAAAGGCTCTTGTGGCTGTCCCCGCCAAGATATTGTCAATACCTACCCTAGCGTACTGGTCTGTCTCTTCGATCTGCTGCAACATAGCTCCTTTGAAATAGGCATCGAAGTCGTCTTTTGGTATGTACTTCGTTCCAGCGAATACCCCCATCATATCTTCTAGTACCGCTCTTTCCGCTTCGGTTGCTTTACCCATGATCTGCAAGACCTGATTCGTAGAGACGCCCTTCTTTCCAGCCATATCTACTAACTTCTTAGAGACTCGGCCAGAAGCCCTAGAGAATCTAGCTTCTTGATCGTTTGAAGCATCAGGAGTATTAGTAGTGGCGTTTTCAGTTTGCAGTTTTACAGGGCCAGAAACCACGGACTTGCCCGCCCCTGTTGCCGCTGCCTCTCTTAACTCTTTAACCGTTTCACCTGGAGTTATATCAAGATCCTTTCTTTTTTCAGCAAATCCTTCGTAGTCTACAACATCCTCTAGTCTAGGCGGTGCTTTCAAAAACTTCAAACCGTCTAAACTTTCAGATACGTTGAGGTCAGTAACTACAATGCCGCCAGCGAATCCCTGCTTCGATACAGTAGTACTCTCTAAAGGCAGATTAATTAATCCGTTTTCGTCTACCGTATAAGGTATTTTATTGTAAGCGACTAAAGTCCCAAGCTCAGAATCTTCCCTTACAAACGCCTTATCGATAACCTGATCTATTAATTCCTTAGACCCTCCTTTTGCTTTTCCAGTCACAATGCTGGCTACCTTGCTAAAGATGCTGGCTTTGTTTTCAAAAGAGTTTCTCCCTCCTTCTTCGTTGTCTTTTTCTATAATAGATATAAACTCAAGCGCATCCTCTAGGTTTTTAATGTCTAGAACTCTCTCCCCTTGAACACGCTTAGACATAGTTTTCTTTTTAGAAGCTGATTTTACGGCGTTTAAAACATAACTTATGTTGTATTGAGAGTCATTAAAAGCTAAATTAAACTGAGTTAAAAACTCTTCTGCATTTTTCTGCTGAGAAAATATAGATTTATTAACTGTAATATAATCGCCTAGCATCCTTATTACAGAGGAGAATACGTCTGGATTTTTCTTTATGCTATCTTGTGAAAGAACAGCAAAACCTATTGCTACGAACCCTTTTTTATTTCCTTCTAAATCATCTGCGGCCAGTTTGTGTAACTTCTTAAGAGTCGATTCGGCTACACTGATATCTCTGTGAGTTGATACGACTAAATCACCCTCATGTTTCTTCCCTATAAGTTCAGTAACGCCAGACTTTACGTTCCATAAACCTTTAGTGGTTTTTCTCGTTCCATCATAACCTAAAACCAAGATTTGATTTCCGTCAAGGTCATAAATATCTCCTTCGTATTTTTTTAAACGCCTCCACTCTAAAGATGGAATTTCCCTCGCTGCTGACTTCTTAGCAAACCTTACTTCCCCGTCTGCGATCTGATCGCCGTTACTAGCTTTGTCAAGCCTAACTAACCCGCTCATATTGAACAGCTCAGGGTGGTCTTTCTTAGATACCGTGGAGAACCCACGCGCCATCTCTTTAAGCTGTTCTTGAGTAATGCCTGAGTCGATTGCTGCCTGTAAGTTCTTCTTTGCTATAACCTGACCTTCAAAGTCAAGGCTTTCGGTAGCTCCTTCAGGCGTGAAGTCAGAAAGGTTAGTGTATGTAGATAACTGCGAGTTGGTCCACATAGTGCCTACCTCCTTACCTAGCTCTGAATACTGTACTCTAAGCTCAGTGTCTTGTGCTTCGTTCTTAACCTGTCTGTCCCTCTTTAAATTAGAGAAAGTAGGTATACGATCCATTTTAATCTTTTTCCCTTGATTATCAGTCTTAGGTTTAGGGGGGTTTACAACGTGCTTCTTCCCGTCCTTAATAAAATACATGTTCGTAGCAATGCCAGGAAACTCTTGATTTGCTGTAATTTTATTGTACCAATTTCTAAAGTGATAAAAGTCTTTTACTTTAATTTTTTGAGGAACAATTTTATCTATCTGAATATTCTTGGAAGAATAAATCCAATCAGAGTATTCAACATCAGATTGTCTGTTAAAATCGTAAAAAACCTCAGTGTCTTTTAGGTAAGTAAATTCTTTTTTAGACTTAACAATACCCTCTGCTTTTTTCTCAGTAGGCTTAGTGTCAATCTTAACAGACTTGCCAGAAATGATATTTTCGACATTCCTAGCAACGTCCATAAGCTCAGTCTCGCTAGTGATCACTCGACTTCCCTTAAATAAACTATTAAAGAAGTCAGCTATTTGTTTCCATACGCTCTTATATTTAGAAGGATTCTTTACGTAGTCTACAAAGAATGCAGCAATAACTTCCTCCTCTAATTGCTTTGCGTCATCAAGGCCATACTCTGATTCTACTTTAGAGATTAATTCAGAAATTTTATTCTTCTTAGAGGCTATCTTCTTTAACTCGTTATAGGCTTCCGACCTTCTAGTTCCTTCGCCTCCAAAAAGATCTTCTAACAGGTAGTGAGTAACAACCTCTTCTGTAACCAAATCAACCATAGAGGGCGTCTCTACGTTGTTTTCACGAGCGCGTTCCTGAAACTCTGCGTTATTAGTATCAAGCAAGTGGATAGATCTTGATCCATCGCTTTTTCTAAGCACAAAACCAAAAGTAAACTCTCCCCTTTGCAAAGGAACAGCCTTGCCGCCTTCTTTGCTTAATTCAGCTACTGTCTTTCTTAATGAGTTTTCTGTTTTATGGCCCACTAAGCTGGCTTCATTTAACCCGCCTACCTTATCCACCCCTTCTTTTACTCTACCTACAACGCTAGACATTTCTGAAGAGAATCCAGCAGACTGTAAACCTTCAGCCGTAGCCTCATTAAAATCTATTTCAGAAAAATCCGATTCCATCTGAGAAAGATCGTCTACCTCTACCTCTTCCTCCGCTGTAAGCTGGGTCTCATCGAATTGAGTCAACTCTTCTTGACCCTCTACTGTCTCCGTCGCTTCTTCTAAGTCCTGGCGTTGCTCAGAAGCTTCTACTACAACTGGTTTAACCTCTACTTCAGTGCCCCCCTGGTCCTCTACAAATAGAGGCATCTGGCCTTTGTTAGCCTCGACGTAATCTTTAATTGCAGACTGTTCAATATCAGACTTTATAGACGTAAGCTGTTTAAGCTCAGCTTTCTTGCTAGATATCTGATCTTCGTTTAACTCAATGCCTGCTAAGTCTTTACCAGATTCAAGAGCTTCCATTATATTGGCTACCCTTCGATTAACCGCTGTAAGCTGTTGTATTTTTTCTGCTGGGACTAAATCATTTAAAGCTCCCTCCCGCTCCATTATAACATCATAAGCGCGTAAAGCTTTGTCAAGCTTTTGTTTTTTAGCTTCTCTTATATCTGGATCAGCCTCTTTGAAATAAGAGTCAGACAGGTCTTTTACCTCTTTGTTTATTTCTGATCTTTCCGCTACGGTTGAAGTGTGTCCAGCCTTTTTAAAGCTTGGCAACGCCGAAACGCCAGACTGCATAGTACCGCCAGCCATCGCGCCCAAAACGCCCGCGTCGAGAGATTGATATAAGTTAAAATCTTCCGTCTCTCTTCCGTAAGACATGTCAAATACCATGTCTTTAGTTTGGTTCGCAACATCGACAAGACCTTCTTCTATGCCCTCCCCCAACGTGGCTTTAGCTATTGATCTAAATGCAGAAACAGCGTTTTCCGCAGATTCAGCCCCTAGTTTTCGTTTAATATCTTTTGCTACACCTCCTAAACCAACACCAACTTTTGCTAGCACAGCATTTGATACTGACTCTATCATCCCTGTGGTGACGGCTTTGTTGAACCTTTCAGAATCCGTAAGGGTATGATCGTACCTAAGATTAGCGAACTCATCTGAAGCTGCTGTTATTCCTAAAAATAACGGCCCTCCATACGGAACCATAAAAGGAATTAAAGTTCTTGGGGCATCCATTACAGCTGTCATGCCATCGGAAAACAGCATAGATAAACCGTCTTTAATCTCTCCTTCTGAAAATATTAATTCAGTAGCGCTTTTTTCTTGATTCTCTTTAGAGACATCCATCTGATCAAGAGAGGCTTGCCTTCTTAAAGCGTTGGTTCTTCTAATAGCGTCAGTTTCGTCGATGAACTCCCCCTCTTTGTCTCCGTCATATAGAAACGCCTGGGTGTCTTTGTATGATTTTTCATAATTAGACATCGCGTTTTTAAAGCTGTTCTCTGCAACATTAAGAACTCCAAAGCGATCGGCTTGGTTCTTCTCTCTTTCTAAAAAGAAATCCTCGTAGTCTTTAGCCTGCTGGTCTCTTTTAGAGAATTGCTCTTGGGCTATCTCAGGAGACGCTGTAGATGTACCTACAAACTGCTCACTCGGAGTAGGTTGAGAATCCGAGTCTGTAGGTTCTTGATCCGCGAGCATACTGAATTCCGTAGAACCCTCTTGAACCAAAGAAGGCTCGGAAACTTCTGGCTGCACTTTTTTTTTTAAACCTAGCAGGTCAGAGAAAGCTCCAATCTCGCCTTTATACCCCGTGTCAGACGCTTGCCTGTAAGCCAAGTTAACAGCTTCTTCATTGCTGCCAAGAAGATTGTAAAAGTCCTCTTGAGTCCCTTTATATCCAGTCCCTTGTGCCTGGCTGTAGGCCAGACTTAATGCTTTATCGTTCATTAAAAATACTTATTACTGATTAAAAGAACTCCAGGCGCTTTCTTCGTTTACAGACTCTTGAGGTCTAACACTAGACCCTGTTAGGTTTTTAATTAAATCATCCAAGTTAATACCGTATGTGTTGAGCATTCCTTGGTTCAATTGAGAAATAACCTCTTCGTCCTGAGGGCTCTCTAGATTTAATGTTATGTCTTTGCTATATGCAGACTTACCTTTTTGCTGAATTCCTTTTAGCGTTATGGTTCCGTTGTCGTTGACAACTATATTGGTCGGTCGGCCAAACAGATCGACTGACTGGTTTATAGTCTCAGGTTGGCCTTCTTCTCCAACGACATAGTCTGGGTTATCTATTTGCTCGGTCCTGTCTGCTTTAGGTACAGCTTCTGTAAGGTTTATATCTTTCACCAATCTATTAAGAGGCACGTTCCATTGCTTGCCCTTTATCTTCATTTCTTCTCCAGGCCCCGTCTGAGAGAATGAAGATTCAACAGAAGTTTCGGGCTCAACAAGGCTTACACTACCTAAGAGGTCGGCTCGATTGCTGTTTTTCTTTGCTTCGGAAGCCGTAAGTTTTACGACGTCTTCTTCAAAGCGATCTTTCCAAGCCTGTGCTGCTCGATTAATAAAAAATGTTTTTATATCGTTAAGCTCAGCGCCCTCTCCCTCTTCATTAACTAACCCCCTTCCTGTTTCTCTCTTATACTCTTTAATAGCTCGCTCTCGAACTTTTCCAAATCGATCGAACTTATCTCCCGCCCACGATTTAGCACCGTCAATGTCTGGATGTATCTTCCCCGCCTCCTCTTCGTAATAATTGTATGAGCTCCAATTTTGAGATTCTTTTATTTCTGGATTAAACCAGGCTTCTGGTCTGTTTATATAAGGGTTTTCAAAGAAGTTAGTTTCGTCTGATTCTGCTCCCGATGGATCAATCACTCTTCCCGCAATGCTCCTATTGCCCCTTTCCCCTCCAATCACTCCGTCCCATGCAAAAGCACCGCCATCAAATCCCTCACTAAGTGCGTTGTACGATTCTTCGCTTCCGTTAAATTCTATATCGTCTCCTTTTATTTCTTCACCTAAAAGGTAACCAGAATAAGTTTTTTGTCCTTTTCTGCCCTCATCAGCAAACCTCTTCATCTGACCATACGCCGTCTTAGCATAGTTAATGTCAGCAATTAATTCTTGTGAATTGGCATACGGGTCGTCGCTATTCGGGTCCAGGGAGTTAGAAAGTTTTTTTTGCAGAGCATCAAATATTTTAGCGTGACCAGGAACCAATCCTGATACATCAAAATCATACACGTTTTGCAACTGCTCTGTCCTAAACTCCCTATTTTTTTCGTCCTGACCCAGCTTTTGAGCCAGGTTAGCTTGTCTCTGACGATTGATAAGCCCTACCTGCTTCTCCACCATGTCGGAGTAGCTCGGTGCCTGGACTAAAGGGGCTACGTTTCCAATTGCCATTACGCTTCGTTAAATTGTGGTTGACTAAATACCTCGTGGACAGCATCGTATAGGTTCTGTAACTCCTCTAAAGTAGGCTCATCTCCACCGTCTATCATCTGAGCTATTGTATCGTATTGAGATTTAATAGCTTCCCCTTGTTCTGGGTTAAGTATATATTCCCCTCCTGTAGCTTCGCCTTCTTTCTCTCCTGTCTCCTCGTCTACAATAGCTTTCTTATTGGTGTCGTGGTTAAACTCACCTTCTGTTTTTTGAACTGGAGGCTGTCCTTGATTCTCTTGCATAATGCGCTGCAACAGCTCCTCAGGCATCTGCCCTCCCTGCTCGTACTTTATTCTACCTCCTTGTGCTGAAGGCATTCCAGCAAACGCCATACCTACATCCAATACCCCTCCAGCAATGTTGCCAAAGGCTGCCTGTTTATCAGCTCTTAGCTGCTCTATGTTAGCGGTGGCTTGAGTCTGAGCCCCTAAAGCTCTTGTGTTATCGCCCATCAAAAGACCGCGCTGATTAGTTGTGTTTTGATCAGCATAACTTTGCTCTAGATTAGCTAAATTCCCCATAGCTCCAAGCTCTCGGCCAAGATCGGCCTGCTGTGTAGCCAAAACGCCTTGCTGCGCTCTAGCTGTGGAAGCTCCAATGCCGCCCATTAAGGCCCTAGGATCGGATCCTAAAGCGTTTAGCTCTGTAGCTTGAATGCTCTGCAAAGGAGTCATATCAGTAGGCCGTATACCCGCTGTAGCTAAATCTCGTTGAGCCTGAGTAACCGTAAGTTGATTCTCTTCAAGACCCTTTCTAGATGAAGCTACGTCTTGGTTTGCGGTATCAAGAAACCCCTGCTGTCTCTCTCTGTTTTTCTTGTTAGTAATCAAGTCAGCGACCCCTCCAGCAACGCCTGCTATACCACTTAAGGCTCCGCCTCCAGGCATGCTTGCCGCTTGTGCATTCCCGAACTGATCAAATCCGCCCGAAGCTCCCGAAGCATCAATTCCAGTCCACGGGTTGTAATTCCCAACTTGACCGTGAGTCCCTCCGTGCTCGTACTTCTTATATTTATTTCTCATCGTTTAGCAAATTTAAGTGTTTTGAGTTAAACGTGCGTCCAGCTTAGAGAACTGATAGTCCACGTTAACAGCATTTATTTGAACAGCCTCCTCACTATCATCAGAAAGCTCCATCTTAGCGTAAGATCCTCTTATGTTGTCCCCGTTTATATTGGCAGGAGAAACAACAAATACAGATTCTTTAAACGCATCTCTTATTGATTGTAAAAGCCCAAAAAGAGGGGGAGCATCGAATGAGATTCCTAGTAAGTTTTTATACTTTACAGTTAAAAGGGTTTCGGGAGTGCCGAGGAGTGCATTAACTCCCCCGCTAACGCCAACTAACTCAAGCTCGTTTAACCCTTCAGAAGGCAAAAGCCCCTGACTTTGCCCTGAAAGGTCTGTAGGTACAAGATCATCGCCTAAGAAATTCTTTAACACCCCGTCAATGTCAAAGACTATCCTGCATTTACCTCCAGTAGCTAAAGAAACTCCCGAAGATTGCACCTTTATTTGAAAGGTAAAGAAACTTGGTTCATTGGCATTGACTAAATCCTCAAAAGACGGAGATGGGGTGGGTACAGGGGAGTCCAATGTATCACCTGCATAAAGTAAGCCGCTTCCTGCGAAAGAAATAGAGCTGGTAGAGTTGTTTACCGATTTTGGCATATCAGCATATAAAAAACCCTCTTTGTTTTTCCAATCATTCGAAATAACTGAACCGCTCTGGATTTCCTTCTCCTCGTTAGCCTTTACTTCGGCCCTCCATCTGTTACTGTTAGTTTCAAGTGATAAAGAATTAAAAATCTTTACCGCAGAGGGGTCTTGATTAGATGCTACCGTTAGGCCGCAACCGTTGAGTTCGCCGTAAAAATTACAGCGCTTTGAGTTTACATCGTGTTCCCAAACCTTGCCCTTGTTAGCAGAAACAAAATGATTGTCTACTGTCCCGTAACAAGTAGGAGTAAAACTATAACGAGTAGTCCACTTGTCAAACCTGTTAGAAAAAGCAAAAGTTTTAGAGTAGCTCATTTGATTCTTTAAAGGTTAAAAGCAGAATCCTGAAGGTCCCATACCTGTCCTTCGTCAAGGTAAACGCCTAAGAAAGCAAGCAAATCCACTGTGCTAATAACATTATCTTCGTTAGAGTCAAGCTTACAGGTCGATTTAACGTGCTCCGCAAAAACTTGATACTGAGCAATGGTCATATCCCCTTGGCTGATTATAAAACCTATAGCCATCTCAATAGTAATTGACCCCTGGCTTGCGGTTGGGCCTGGGTAGGAAGCGGAATAAGCCGAGGCGTCGGGATCACTCGTAAGGTTATAATTAGCTAATAGAGCTAAGAAGTCTGGAAGGCTGACATTGAGGGACCCCACGCTGGCGGCGCTACACACCTCGTTTTTTAAGAACGACCGCAACAACAAAAACTCAGAAACCTTCATAGTCCCCACGGAGCTTATGTAGTCTAAAGCGTCTTGGGTGTTTTTAAAGAGAAACGGATTTACTTGAGGCAACAAAGCAACTCTTGCGGCAGCATCGACAACAGAATCAATGTAAACTGACTGGTTTATATCGTAATCCGTGTTGAAAACTGCGAGAAAACCTAATAAATCTTCCGATCCAACGTTCCCGTTCCTTTCATCCTCGGAAGAGTCAAAAATAATGCGTTTAGAATTAGCATTCTTTTGAACCATATTATCTACCAAAGCTTTAAACTGAATTCCAGTCATGTGCTTTGTCTCATCCTCAAGCGCTGATTGAGCGTTGATGTAATCTATTGCGTCTTGTACCATTTCAAATGTTGTTGTTTCATCATCGTTGTCTTCTTCACTTCCGTCATCGTTGTCTTCATCTTCTTCATCAGGAACATCAGGTCCGTCGTCGTTATCGTTGTCTTCATCTTCTTCATCAGGAACATCAGGTCCGTCGTCGTTATCGGGTTGATCTGCAAACACTACCCCCGTACTTGTAAGATTAGCAATTTGAGGCAAAATAGTTACTAAATACTCATCCTTTACGGGATCGTACCCCCCTATTATTTTTACGTGCTGCGTAGAAGCCGTGTTGTCCATCGCTTCTTTAAAAGCCTTCCGTAAGGTAGCGGCCATCCCATCGTCTGATATAGCTTGCACTCCTTTGGATTTGTCAAATCTGTATATCTTACCTAAAGATTTATTGGCAAAGAAGACAGCCTCTCCTAGGTCGGCTACAGATTCAGGGTTGTTGTCGCACCCGTTTTTGCCAGGGTAGAAAATAGCCTCCCCCAGAACTTGTCTCGAAGCAATTACGCTTTGAGATCCAGAAGCATCAGAAAGGATGTTTTTATTTATAGGAATCATACCCGACTTACTCTCCTGTAAAACAAAAAGATTACTCCCGTTTTCATTTAAATAGTTTATATCCCCGTAAACCTCAGGGAGGTCTTTAAAATTAGCTAGGGAGCTATTGAAAGAAGAGTAATTAAGTTTTCTTGATTCAGGATTGCTAGGATCGGAGTATGTAACTGTAGCCTCTCTGCGAACAGAGGTAGCTCCCTCTAGAACGGCGTTAGGCCGTCCAAGACCAACGTTGTCAGATCGGAACAAATCAGAAGCGCTTGCCGTCTCCGCATAAAGACTTACAAAGTTAGATTTAGCAGCGAATTCGGGGTCGTTCTGATAAATTAAATCTGTATAAAGACTCCCCAGTGTTTGTCTAAAATTAACCGCAACTTTTCTAAACCAAACATCACCATTTCTCATGGTAACAGGGCTGCCTTCATGCGTTAGGTTGTCTTCAGTGTCTCTTACAACTTTGTACGTTTCTGATGTTTCGTAGTAAACTTGATTTTCTTGATCCCTTTCTTTAGAAGGAGTATATATTTCTACTAAGCAATTTTTTCCCCATGCGTTATTTGGGTTGCCATCAACACTCGCAAAGCTAAATTCAGTTGCTTCAGGGTTGTCTCTTAATACAAGAAACTGTCCTATCTGGTTCTTTTTAGGGGGGGCTGCAAGAGGGTTCTCTTCGTTATCTCCTAAGTTTATAAGGTCAACAACATCAAACTCATAAGCGCTTGGGTATGTCCTGTCTCCATTAAGTGACGACTCGAACGAAACAATTCTTAACCTATCCCCTTCTTGATACTTATATAAGTTCAAACCTCCTTCAGGAGTTCTTGCCCCAAAAGAACTTACATACGATATAGGGTGTCCTTGTAGGTAGTTTAAAGATACATATATATTGTAATCAGAATCCGATACTATCTGACTAGACATAGGAGTGAAGGCCCCGCCCGATGCGTATTGTATAAAGTCCTGGACGCTTGTGTTTTTAGAGTATACTATTTTGTAGTTGTGCGCCCATTCTGGAGGCGTGTGCAATAATGTAAGTTCAATCTCTGTAGCTCCTTGTCTATCTAAAGAATATCCAGGCACGTAAACGGTACTTGAGGTTGACGCTTGGGAGGCTATGTCTGATAAATGATTTACAAAACCATGACGTCCCCTTTCATCGTAATAGACAATACCAAAATCATGATAAGCGCTAGTCTTAAATGTTGTCCTAGAATCGGTGTTTTCAAATTCAACGTTTAAGTCGCTTATCTGGATTTCAACATGTCCGTGATTACGTTTAAAGTTAACCGAAGAAGCATCTAAAGACCCGCCTGTTGTTCCAATAGGGTCTGGGTACAAATCAAAATAAGAAGGGGAATCCTGAATAAACGGATTCTGAACAAGAGGCAAGGTTGTAGCCTGTAAACTTGGGCTATTTAAGTCGCCTTCGTCTATATTAATATTAAGGTTAGGCGAGTTATATTTAGCAACGGTAATAACACCGTCATAAAACAAATTACCTGAAAACCATATATATCGGTCCTGACCATTCAAATACGCGACTTGTGGAGTACACGTTATAGACCCCTGCTTGTCAAGACTTAAGTCGTCATAATCATTACCGCCTCCTCCTCGTGATTTGCCGCCTCCAGGACCTCCTTCTCCGTCTACTAGGCAAAGAAGGGACATGCGTGTATACCCATTTTCTGTGATCTGTGAATTGAAGACCATGTCTCCATGGAATAAGCTCGTACTGTCAATAATTGCTCTTCCTACTTGATATCTCCATGCCCCAGCGGCGTTAGCCGTGAAGGTGACTTGACCATCCGCACCTGTGGTCATAGATGTTAATCCAGCCGATGAATTAATACCAATCTGGCTTGCTGAAACGCCAAATGTCCCCAAGAAAACGTTGTCCTCGCTAAACTCGTCGCTTTGGGGGAGCGTAACCCAAGACAGCCTAGGCTGAGCAAATCCATTTTGAGAGGCCGCATAAGATGTCGTCATCTGATATCTTCTAGTAGCCCTTATGCATGTTGTAAGCTCTAATTCATAGGGGTTCCCACTCTCGTCAAACTTAGAAAGACTTTCAAGAAAAAGATTAAGACCAAATTCGGTAGAGTTAGGGGAGAAATCATCCAACCCCTGTCCATACAAGTTCTCAGGCTGCTCATTTTCTTTTACTTTCTTAAACTTAAAAACGGGCTTAGCTTTATTGACTATAATCCCTGACACCACCTCGGCGGGCCCGTGTTCGCTCGTCATGACGGGGGATATTAGCTTGTTTAACTCTGAATTTGGAGAGCCTAGAGTGTTTGACTGCCCTATAAAAGGAGCGGGTATAAGTTCTCCTCCGTTAAGTCCGTGATTTATATCGTAAGTAGCCGCTCTTGACCGATGGAGGGAATCAGGATCGAAAAGGCCGTAATGAGTAAGTCCATCAAAACCATCCTGCTCAAATTCTGAATGATTAGGGCCGTACTCAGAGACTAACATCTCCTTCAGCGTAAGAGCCACTATACTTGCGAAATTGTTTGGGACATCTTCTGCTAACATAAACCCAACAGAGAAAGTCATCGGTTGCGACTGTATAATAAACGGAGCGGCTGCGTTTATGCCAACTGCTACGTTATCAAGCACTTCAGGAATTTCCGATGGAATAATCTGCGGAATCTGATTCTCGCTGTCTTCGTCGGTATTTGGATTTTGAAAATCAAGGACCTTCCATTTAAAACTTCCAGCCGTGGGGTTGTTGTTTGTACTGGAGACTTTAATATGATTAGTTTCAGTAAAAGTCTCAACGCTAAGGGGCTGGATAATTCCACCCGAAATAGTTTTTTTACCGACTGCGCTAGAGCCTTCTCCTGGGGCCCAGCTGAGGTTTGCTATACCTCCCGCAGCCATTTCAGGGCTTGTAGTTGTAAAGTCTGTGTTTACGCCGTTAAACTGCGTGTCTTCTGTTGCTGTGTCTGTAACACCTACTCTTCTTGATTGAGAGACCCCGAATGGATGATAGAGGTGCCAATTATTGTCAGGACTAATTTTAAGGGTAAAGTTAACCGTACTTCCAGAAACCATAGAAGAGGGCAGGGAGCTTGTGTTTACGTATATGCCCGAAGATCGACCCTTGGGAGTTAAGTCACCTAAATACGGCGCCATCGACTGTTCATCAGTAGCGTAACCTAAAAAAGGTTTTACTTCTATATTGTAATCCTGAAAATCCTCAGGTCTTTCTAAATGTTTCAAAGTAACCCTACATGAAGCTTTTACGTTTTCGTACCCGTCTTCGTAGTTGCCGTACATAAGCCTATTATTAGAAACCGCTTGGGCTTGGGCTTTTCTAGGTAGCGAATCAAACTGTTTGTTTACTTCGTCTGAACTAACTCCAGTTAATATTCTATCGTTGTAAAACTTATATTCCGTATTAAAGTCTTCGTTTTTTATTTCGTCAACAACAAGAAAGTTTCCCGCAACGCCTTGCCTAGCTAAAACCCTTAAAGCGAAAACCTCTGGGCCTGGAACAGGAAGACTAAGCAGGCAATAATTATAGAAGTCATGGTTTCTATACGTAGCCGCACCTTGACTAAGAACCGAAGGCGAAAATGCTACATCCGAATAAGAAGATATAGCGCTTTCCCCTCCGTCTTTGTATATGTGTTGATATGCAAATTGAAATCCGCTAGACACCTTAAAGTTGCTTACAGACCTATCGCTATCGTTATCAAACTTAAACGTAACAGGCTTTAAAGGAGCCTTAAGGCAAGCCGTTATAAAATCCGTTTCAGGAAAGGGGTTCTCACTCGTCGCCCCGTTGATGTTGGATCCGCTAGAAACAAGCGCTCTATAAGCGTTAATTTTTCTTGGTTCGTTAACACCGTCAGTAAAGTAGATTATAGCATCTTTTTCAAAGTCACTACCTAAAGAGTCAAATTGCTCTCGTGTAGCATCTTCTCTAGAGCTAGAGTAGACAATATCCGCTTTTACGAAGCCGTCCTGAGGAAAATTAAACTGGTTGCTTTCATATACAAGGCGTAAGCTGTTCTCTACGGCGTCTGGGAGCCTCCCTAAGGGGTCGTAAACCCAAACACTGTGTTGAATGCCAGAAGGGGCCCATACAAAAAGATACAGAAGTTTAGCCTTAGTGTCCTCTACCTTGCCTAAAACAACGGAATTAGCGGGAAGATGATCTGATCCTACAACCTCAAGATTCCCTTTTACATTTTTCAAAACCCCATCGCCTCCGTTAAGAGAAGAATCAGAGTCGTCGCCGCCTATATACAGGTTTATAGCGTCAAGCATTGTATTCTTAGCTGCAAACTTGCTGTCTGAGTCGGAACTCAAATACTTAGGTGTAAGCTTATCTATAGGCATTAATACTTAGGTGCTTGTATAAAATTCTTACGGATAGTCTTAAGGGCTTCTTCTTTTGTGAAGTTGCTAAGTCGAGAGTTAGCTTTTCTTCGTTCGTTATAGTATTCCGCTCTTGCTCTCTGCTTCTCGTTAGCAGGGACTGTAGACTTCCTTTCTATAATCTTGTAATAGATGTAAGACCGAAGGGCTTCTTCAGCGTACACATGTACCTCTGGATCTGTAGATCTAGCCTCATCAGCAACGTACTCCATAACAACCTCTGTATAGCCGCTATTGGCCTCTATCTCAATTCTGTTCTGATCTAGATTGAGTCGGTATTGCCCCGCTAAATGACCGCCTCCTACACCGTAAAGCCGACCAGAACCCCCTTGAAACATATAGTTGTCAAAGACATAAGCGTCAAAATCATCTGTAGCGCTATTAGAACCAGAAGTAGCTGTTTTGGAGTCTATCCTGTCAAGGATTAGGTTGTTCTCGATATTCAACGGGTCAAGATCGCTGTCATTCGTTGTTGCTGCCGACTCAATCGCTTGAGAATAGTTAATGTTTTTATTGTTACCGAAAACCCTGATTATACCATCCGAATCAACAATACCCACTTTAAGAAGATCTACGAAATCATCTGGCAAAGCAACTGTATCGTTAGAGGCTATCGTAAGCTTTAAAGACTTTATCTTTTTGCTAAGGTCAAATCCGATTTCCCGAATACCTCTTAATGCGAAGTTTCGGATAGCTGAATCAGAAGCGTTACTTGCGTAATCGTCACCATCAAGAGTGATGATAAAGTCCCTGATAATTTGACTTAGTTTTACTTTTACTTGACTCATTATTCAGATGCTTCTTCTTGTATTGCAAAACTTTGAACGTTAGGATCACGTAACCTAACACCGAGGAGTTTAGCTAACTCCATGACAAGCTCTGACAAGTAGTGAGGGGGTAACATAAAGTCTTTTGAGTTCTCTGCGTCAAAGAATTCATCTGAATCCTGATTGCTAAACTGAAAAGTTTTAAAAGCGTACTTAGGTGAAGACAGAACGTCCACAGAGCCGTTTGAAGAGTTGTACGATGTAGGTTTTACATAGTAAGTCATCTCTACGTCAGTAACTGTATCTGGAAAAACCTCTATAGCGTCGCCGTGAATTAAAGCTACAGGAAAGCTGTCCGTAGGTGTAGACAAGTTACTCCCTAGTATCCTGTCCATTTTCTCAAGATCATAAATAATCTCGCAAGACGTCCTAGGCGTTACATCGCCTGCGCTTGAAGTCTCAGAACCTGTCGTTAAGGATATAATCTTAGAAAGATTGTATGGTTTTTTAAAAACACCCTCAGGAACCAATGGAGCGGCATCAAGCCCCTCAGGATCAAAAACTAAAGAGGACAGATTAGATCTTCGGGCAAAAAAAGCAAGGTCTTCTAGCCGCTGCTTACGAACAGATTTATCTCTTCCTGGGTCAAAGTTTTGACGGCCAAGACGTTTCGCATCTACAAGTTCAGTAAACAGCTCATTATAGATGTTCATTTGCGCCAACGCAGCAAAAGAGTTAAACACTTGCGGTGTAATAAACCCCTTCTGCTCTTTATTGGTCAGATCCTTGAGTGCGTTATATACTTGTAATACGCTTACCATATCGCAAATATACGAAAAAGAAAAGGCCGCAATAAAGCAGCCCTTTCCGTTAGTGTATAGTAGTGGTTACGCCAACTTTATAAGTTTCTCTTCTAAGTCAGAAAGCACAGAGGCTCCTTTTTCAGTAAGACAGAAACGAACCATAACATCCGTTGAGTCTTGACCTACTGGAACGGAAACGATTAAGCTGTTCGAGTCAAACCAATACGCCCCGTTTACCTTTAAGTTCAATATCTGATAGTCCGCTGCCTGTTGAATAATAGATCTAGCCTTAACCTGTGGAGAGTCAAAGGACTCTATAAACTCCTGAGGCTTGCTCTTAGCGATTCTAAGCAGGTTAAAACGTATTTCTGATACAGGGGTATTGATACCCACATTAAAGTACATAGCGATCGGTAAAAGCGTCTGTATGTCACTATCACGAACTAACGAAATAGCGTCGGTGGTTAAGAACTCTTTCTGAAGCTCTTGCTCTGCGTCTTTCTTCTTATTGACCTCACGGAATAATTTACCTCCGTTAGACATGTTCTGCGGGTGCAATTCCATAAACTTCCTAAGGTTAGGTTTATCCCTGGGAACAAACAGCTTACCCTCTCTAAAGGCTACGGATTGGCGTGTAGCCTTATCTCCTTGCTCATCAGACCATATAGACGGCTCGTTAGGACAGTATCGGATCTCACGAACCGTGTCGTTCTCTTTGTCGTAAACCGTTATACCTTTCTGAGGTAGCATAAAGACGATACCGTGACCCTTAGGGATCTCGTACTCTTTATTCTCATCGGCGACCTCTTTCCTTCGGATAGCTGGTCTTTTAGAAACTGGGGCATCAGCTACTGGAGCTGGAGCCACGGCCTTGGGCCGCCCTGGGGCTCTTTTGACTTGTTGTGTCATATTAAATATTAAATTAAATTAAGGCTTTATACTTGTTGTTAAGTTGAATTGCAACGTTTCTAGAGTGGTCATCACCAATATCTTTATTGATGATCCCAAATCTGGCAATTCTAGGCTGAGGCTGAGATATGTCGGACGGGTAAAGCAGACCTAAAACGCGGACATCTAATACACCGTTGGTGTCGTCAGCGCTCTCTTTAAAAGAGATAAGCTCTCCTGACCTGTCATATATAGAGATGTCGTTATTTTTATTCCGCCTAATAACAAAAGAAAATAAGTTCTTCTCACTGGTCAGCTCTTCATTAAAACTCCTTTTGTAAGAGAAAGAATCTTTCTTAGGCGTTATATTTTTAGAAGGAAAAGCAATAGAGGTGTTGTTTGCGTCGTTATTGCTTCTGTCATACCCGCCGTGGTTTAGTTGAAATTGATTACCTAAACTCTCTATAGGGAACGGGCCCTGTGTAGTTTTACCTCTTGATAAGAAGTCAGCCTCGTCAGTGTTAGCTCCGTACAGGGGGTTAAATAAAGAATCGTCAGGAACTATAACGGTCATATAAACCGTATAATCGCTTAAACTAAGAGAATACGGGGTTCCGAGAACGTCAGTAGTAAGATTTTCACCTAACTGCAATGTTGAAGACCCTACCTCATGAACTGTAGAGGCTATATTTGCGGCCACAACAGTAAACAAAACAACTCCGTTAGCTATAGAATAAAGAAACTTATCGCCCACCTCTATATTTGCCCCTTCATAAACTACAGTTGCGGAATCAACATTTCCACCGTTAGTGGTTATTTTTATAGTAGGCGGAGTAGCTAATGGATTGTCTGCGAAACTTACAGAATTAGAAACCACATCGGTTACTGAGGCGTCTAATGACGCTGGTGAAGACAATTCATTGATAATGCTAGTACCTGTAGCTATAGATTTCTTTGTTTGAAATCCTATGGTTTTTGTAGAACACGCTGAATCAGACTCAAAACATATAGGCCCAGGTCCAACTAAGTTAGGTTTAGCGTCATAAACGTTAGACCCAAACGAAGTCCCTGACAAATTAATCCCGCTTCCCGAATTCACAAGAGATTCTATAGCTCTCCCATTAGACTCCAATATGTTTTCCCCATCATAATCTATTACGGGGATCTTATCTATAGACATAAAATCTACACCCCCTATAACAGCTGGAGGAAGAACCCCTTTTACGATAGAATCATTTCCAGTAAACCCTCTTTTTGAGGCTCTACTTCTCACTTTAGCCTCTATAACTGGAGTTGAGGTAGTTTGATTAAATGTATTTCTTTCCCCCGTAGCGTCAAAGCGCATAAAGTTATTCGTGGTAGCCCTATTAATAAAATTAATAATAGCCTCTATAAGCTCAACCTCTTTCCCTAGTTTACAAGTAATTGATACGCTAGTTTTTTCAAAAGACTCGCCGTTTTCAATAAGACCGCTCTCCTCAAAGAAAGAAGAATCGTTAAAGAATATAATAATCTTAGCACGATCAGCAGACATATACGAAACGTTAGATGCGGGTATAGCCAATACACTGATACCGCTTCCGTTGTCAGAAAAAGACAACCCCCCTAATAAAGAAGGGTCTTCTCGCTGAAACAGAAAATATTTCTCTTGCATTACAATGAATTAAGCTGTTGCAAATATACAAAACATATTAGTCTCCCATTGTTGGAACGGTAGCGGATACAACCCACCCATACACGTACCATTCGGTAGTGCTGTAAGACACTAAATTAACCTCAAAAGCTCCAGGCGTAACCAAGGTAAGCAGTTCGTTTGAATTCCCATCAGAAAGAACGGGGAGACCGTTGTCCGAAGTGGCGTTTGAATTGATCCATGCAACACCCCCCTTCATAAACACTGAATTACCTGTACCTGTACTGATTAGCACGTTCTGCGCCTCTACCGCCGCCCCTCCGTATACAAGCTTATAATGCTGTCCCGCCCTGGTAGGGTTTGGGATTGTGTAAGTTCTATTCCCCCCAATAGCTGGTACGACTGAGGTTTTTCCTTGGTGCGTGTTATGCGCTAGGTTTTGATTAGCGTCATTAAGAAGTATTATCATGGGGTTAAATATGTTGCACTGAACTATGCTTAAATCTAAAAACTTGCCTTTTACGTTATCGGCTACAGTAATAACCGATTCGGGGCTAAAGGATATTGCGTTCCCTATAGCTTCTAGCACAGCTTTTTCAGAGTTAGACGTTATATCCAAGGTTACTAAATCTACTCCGATATCGGTAGCGCTTGTAGCTGTGTTTACAGAACTAGGAGCAAAACGAAGAGATACCTCGCCGTCAGAGGTGCAAGACATACTTATAAGCCTCTCAACAGGAAAAGAGACAGCCGAGTCCGATCCGTCTATAAACTGTAGGAATTTAGCCATGATGCAAATATACTAAAAAGAAAAAGGCCCCCGAAGGAGCCTTTCTCGTAGTAGTGTAAAGTTAGCTATTAGCTAAACGCAAGAGTACCAGCGGCTCCAGTTCCAAGCTTCATGCCCTGAACTTTCACCAGCCATTTTCCGTCTTGACGACAGAAAAAGTGAATTTGACTACCGATCTGCCCCCAACCTGGATTGGTTGCAGCAGGAGTAATAGTCAATTTTACGTCAGCAGCAACAGAAGTATCGTATTGAGCTACAACATCTCCAATATTTACCACTTGATTTGCTTCAAACGTGTCGTCTCCAGCACAGGCCCAATCCATAGCATTTGCCGCATCAGCCAATGCTGATTGACGGTAAATAACATAGCTACCAACGGTAGCAGCTGGAAGTGTGAAATCTTGTGCTGCGTCAGATGTTGATGCACAAGTTGTTACTGTATTGTTCGCCAAAACAAAATTGGCGTCAGCTTCGGCGTCTGTTTTTGACTCGGCTGCAAGAGCGGGTTCAATAGGATCGACTAGATTCGCAAAAGCGAACATCTTTCCGTGCATAACATTGACTGAAGCTGTAGCTACGTCTAATTTTTTAAGAACTAATTCATTCATATTTTCTAAGTTTTTTAAAAGTTAAAGTGTAAAAGTGAGGGGAAGCCTTTCCTCCCCTCCTTTCACGTTTTAGTTAAAAGTGTCTGTACGCAACGTGCACTTCTAGTTCGTTGTCCCCAGTAATTGCCTGGTTTCCTGTGTCTATACGACCAAAGATCTTCCTAGCAACCCCTGTAAAAGACCCAGCTCCATTCGTAGTTCCAGGAGCAACAACACCTCCAGTACCTGCAATAGTAAATGAAATAACATTTCCTGCGGCAACTGTAGCATCATCACTCTGATCTAGAATTCCATTAGAAACATCCGCAACAAGATCTACCCCAGTGTGATCAGAATCGGTCCCCATACGGAACCCAATATCTGCCGCACCGCCTATAGTAATTGCGCCTACAACTCGAACAAAAACTCCATCAACAATGCTGTTAGCTGGTTGATCAAATTCAAAATCCGTGTCTTTAGCTTGCTTACAAGCGTTCTTAATCGTAATCTTATGCGATGAGGTCATGCAACCTGGTGTCGCATGCGTAAATGTAGCATCTGTATTTGTAGCCATAATTATTAAGTTTTAATAGTTAAAGAAATAACGATTAACCCTTAATCATTACGTGTTGGTTAGCAGCTCTAACACACAAAGCAACTTCTGATCTGTAGTGGAAGACCGCTTGGTCAGTACCCAAATCACCGTTGTTAGTGTGTCCCAAAACGCCACCACCAGTTACCCAGTGATCCATCTCACGAGAGTAGCCATTAGCCTCTTTGTAGTACATAGCCAAAGACGGAGCCTTCATGCCTGAACGTGCGTCAGTAACCTGAGACATAGGAACCATAGCTCCCTGCACATAGTTAGATGCACCCAACAAAGTAGGATCGTTCAACAGCTTCCAGTCATGCTTGTGAAAAGTGTAACCTCCACGAGTAAACGACTTAAAGCCAAGCTTAACAGCCATATCAGCTGAGTTGTTAAACGCACCAAACTGTCCAGCCAAACCAGCAGTAACGCCAGTAGCGATACCAGAAGCAAGCATATCGTCGATAGCCAAGTCCTGCTTTCTGTTTACGTACATAGCGTACTCAGAAGGTGCTCCTTGCTTGTCAAGTTCGATAATGATATCGTCAAACTCAGCAAATGAATCGAGTGGGTTAGAGTTAGCGTTGCTAATGTTAATACCACGGTCCTCAACAGCTGCGAAGTAACCTTCAGAACCAGCCAAGACATTGTCTAGAGGAGTGTCAGAGCCATTCGTTGCCATCTTCTCTCCGAAGAGCATCATCATCTCACGCTGATCTTCAAAACGCTTACGCGCTTCTGCTTCGGCGTACATAAACCAGCGGTGTTCTCCGCCACCTACATTTACCCATCCGATATTTGTTGCTTGTGATCCGCTCACTTCGTGACGTCCCTTAACAATCATAAATGGATTCTTGTAACGAACGATATCGCTTTCACGGAAAGCAGTTGGCTGGTTAGTTCCTTGAGCATACATATTACCCAAAATAACCAAAGTACCCCCTGTCGTGGCCGCATCAATATCAGCAGACGCAACGTCTGTTCCGTCGAGCTTCAATAGCACAACGTTAGCAGCAGTACCTGTTCCGAACCCGCCAGACTTAACGATAAATCGAGCGCCGCTAGAAGCGTCCATAAGAACATCATTTGCTTGACATCCCGCTTTTACGGCGGCGTCAGTAATAGTAACGAAATCAGCACCTGAGACGTCAATAGTGGTGTTTGTTGCGGTATAAGCAAGAGTCTTATGACGTCTTCCTGCCTCCCACCAATCAATTTGGTCAGAAGCGCCACCAGCGTTAATAGCGCCAGTCAATTTCAAAAATCCAGTAATACCTTGATCGCCATACGTTTCGACGAGGTCGGGCATGACCTCATCCTTAGTTGCTTTGATAAGGTTGTCAATCGTAGTATACGATTCAGGAGTGATTCTAAAGTTAGAACCTGCCGCGTCTAAAGCGGGAATATTAGTACCTCTGGTACTTCCAATAGTAGCCATAATTTATAATTTTTTAAATGTTAAAGCTCATCTTGTTGTTTTTTGAGATGAGCTGCCTCACTTGATTTGCAAGTTGAGACGTTTGATTGTTTTGATTCCCCTGCTGAGGAGTTTGAGCAGAGATATTCGCAGCTGTATTCACAAGCGTTTTCTGACCATCACCCAAACCTTGAGTGTATACCGACTTTACAATTCTGTCAATATTGTCAATAACCGCCATGTGAGACGACAGCGTATCGTGATCCCACGACCCGTCCTCCCTTACATAGGAATCGAAGAACTCGTCAAGACGAGCGTTTTTAGTTTTTAATTGAGACTTGTAGTTATCATCTAAGCCAAATTCAAAAGTCTTATCGCCCCCCAGGTCAAACTCTAGACCTGAAAGTGAATCAACTTCTCTTGACATATCTGATATCCACTGATCGTCAATCATAGATTCAGCTTGACCTTCTTGTGCCTGCTCTGGTGAGGAATACTTTTGTCGTATCCCCTCTACACCTTCACGGGCTTTCTGTCCGTCAATCTTAAGTTGCAATTGAGACAGCATAACTTCGTCTTCGGTATGAAGATCGGCGTCAAGCTTGTACTTGCTTTTTGTTAAAAGATCTAGCTCATCATAAGATAGGTTAGGGTATTCGTTTGCCATCTGAATTTTAATGGCTGTCATGTCATCCATACTCTCTGGATTCAATGACTGGTACCTAAACCAATCCTCTGGTGCACGGCCCGTATCTTCTACGAACTGTGCGATAGCTTCAATCCTTTCGTCTAAAGATCTCGTCTCAGTTTGCTGAGCATTGGACAAGTCCTCTAACGAAGTTACATCTCTACCAAGCTTTTCGCTTAAGAAAGACATAACCGCTGTTTCGAGTTCTGAGTCCGAATACTCTGGTTGTGTATGTGTGTCGGGTTCAGCGCTCTCTTGCTGAACCTCGTTAATACCTTGTTCTTGTGTCTCCTCTTGAACGGGAGATTCTTGTGCAGGTAGACCTTCTACAATTGATCCCACGGGAGGCTGTCCCCCCATAATGGTTTCGTTTACAGACTGCTCTCCTGTTGACTCTTGTTCAGACGCATCGGCCTGTATAGAAGCAGCAAGATCCTCAGGGTTACTGAAGATCTCCATTTTCTCAAAAGTTTCGTTTTGATTATTATTCATTAAATTAAATTAAGTTGTGTTTTATTTATGCTACGTAGCAAACCACATTAGCGGCTGAAGACTCCACATTAGTGAACCTTCCGTAAAGAGTTCCTCCAGAAGGAATTGGAAATCCAGTTACTTCTGTTGAAAGCTCACTGTACGCGCTAGACTGATAAGTGTATAAACTACCAGTAATGTCAACCGTGACAGCTGCCGCTGTTGGATTGTAAATAGCAAAAACATGACGCCCGTTAGTCAATGCAAGGTCGTTAGTCCCGTTAAGGATGTACATGTTTTTTGGTAAAGCTTCTGAAGGATGTGCCATGTCTTATTATTTAATACTCAAAATGAAAAATAATATTGAGCGAATCAGCAGCAAAAGATCCAGCCCCTCTTTCGACTAGGCCCTGAATAAAAATCGAAGTTGGGGAGCTTGCGCCGCCTTTTCCTGCGACCAAAACAATAGGTGGGCTAGAAGTAGTTTCGGTTTGCACATCCCCTATGAAGCCCCCAGTGTTTAGTATGCTTATACTAGTTAGCTCCTCTTCCGAGTTGGCTGAATTAGCCATGACGGTGTACCCCAAAAAGACGTTAGCATGGATTTGAGCGGCAGTAATATTGGGAACAGCATTGAGTGGTCCGAGAGCGGTATTATTCTCAGCAAAGAAATACAGCCCGACATGTTCGGAGGCAGCCTCAGTGTCATCCCAAACCGCCTGTACACTCAAAAGCTTACAGTTTCTATGCGGCATCTTGAGCTCAGTGCCAGCAAACAAGACGTCACCATCTGCGTATGCAGAGGTGTCTAAGGTTGGAGTTATTGTAACAGAATTGAATGGCATGTCTTATTATTTATTATGCTCCTGTTCCTGAACCGCCAAGAGATACACCTGAATTATCGTTACCAAATACACCATACTCAATTATTGAATCAACTTTAGTTGCAAAAACCGCCACAGTAGCTGCTGGATCCAAAGGGATAAAAGCAAATTCACCTCCTCCAACTTTAGCAAAGGTTGATGTTGTGCCAGACGTAAGAGTCTCTATCCTTACATAAATGTAGTTTTCTAGCTCAGGCTCAAGGTTCTTGATATACAAGTAGGCTCTGTCGTTTTTTTCGGCAGCCAAATAAACGATCATGTCGTTTGTGTCGGCAGCAGTACCTTTTACCTTAGCCTTGATAAGGCTACCAGAGTCGCAAGTAATACTAGAGACAACAGAAAGAGCTAACGCAGACGAAAGAACGTCTGAACTGCTTAAAGAAAGTGATGCTCGTACTGTAGCCATTATACTGCTTGATAGATTAACATTGATTCTAAAGTCATGGACGTTGCCACGCTAG
>TARA_R110002126_G_scaffold291380_2_pt1 | contig 29398 bp, 50 predicted proteins | sample TARA_R110002126 | Tara Oceans TARA_R110002126 (sample SAMEA4397536) | marine metagenome | biome: Polar Biome; feature: [DCM] deep chlorophyll maximum layer (ENVO:01000326); material: water (ENVO:00002006), including particulate matter (ENVO:01000060) such as... | depth 30 m | reverse complement strand
CTTTCCATTATTACAACTTGTGCATTTGCATTGCATTCAAGAAGAACTCCTTTTATAGATTCATTTTTAAACATTGTTCCAGGTTCTAATGATTTTAAATACACATATCCATTTCTAGGCATTGATATAGGTTTATCTTTTAAAGCTTTTTCAGTTAATTTCTTAATCTTATTAGGAGTTATTAGTTTTTTCATATATTCTATTTATTTTATATACTTCATCAAGTAATGTTTCAAGATTTTCTTTTTCTCTTTCACTTAAAAATAGTTCTTTTTCACTTTTTTCTTTATAAATGCGTAAAGAACTCATTAATAATTCAGCGTCTTCTTTTTTTTCAAAGACTAAGATTGGTACTTGCATAGATTTAGCCATAATTTCCTTTGTAAGTTAAGCAAAACAAAGAGAGAGGGCTTACCTTTTTCGCAACACCGTTAACATATGACCGTTTGCTACTCTCTTAGTTTTACATTTTATTTAATAAACTAAATGAAGATTAGAATGGTAAATCATCTCCACTTACTTCTTCTGATGTTAATTTATCACCATCTGACCATTGAAATGCATCAAATACTTTCCATACACTTCTAGTCTCTCCATCTTTTACATATTCTTCTTTTCCAAGCTTAATTAAACATGGAAAGCCAACAACATCTTCTTCTTCAACTATTGCTAACAATGTATTAGAGTTTTTATCTGTTGGAAATACTACGCCTAAATGTTCAAAGAACTCTTTGTACTTACGATTTTTCCAACCATGACCTTCTTCTGGACTTGGAGTTAACCAAATACCTGTTGAACTAAATTTCTTACCTTTCATAAAGCCAGCAGAAATTGTTTTTGGTTGACCATCTTTATGGTTTTCTTGAATCAAATTACCATCAGATCCTTTTACCATTTTTGCCACTTTTGTATTTTCAACTTCATCTGCTATAAGAAAAGTAACATTAAATACAGTTTGTTCTCCTACTTTAGTTTGTAACTCTTTTCCTTCTAGTCCACAAACATGAGCTGGGTAAATACCTGTAACAATAGGCACTATTCCATCTTTTGATTCATTGTAAGTCGTATCTTCTAGGTTTATCATTTACGTTCCTTTATTATCTGTTGTGTATTTGTTAGCTAAATCATTGAATTTATTTTTTAATTCAGTCATTTCTTTGCTATACTTATTTCCTTTAAGTCCCTGAAAATACAATTGAGGAGATACCCAACTACCTGATGCAGTTTTTAAGTATCTTTTGTTAGTTCTAGACGTTGTAGAAACAAGTCCTTTTTCTTGCATTTCACCTACTGTCTTTTCAGTTAAAACATTAGATTTTAGTAATTCCTGAACTTGATTTTCTGTTAATTTACCCATTTTCTTTCATCTCCTTTGATATTTCACTATTAATATCCCTTATATTAACAGTTTTGTTTGGTTGTAAGTCTTCAGGCATTGGAAATTGCCCGTTTTCTTCTATTGTAAAAGAATTATAACTTGGGTTAATAGATAATTGAGAACCTTTATTAGTTTCAAAACACATCATGTTTTTTCCACTAAATGATTTAGTTCCTTTATATACTACTCTATTGAATACTTTACCATCACTAGTTCCTATGGAATATTCAATACCTTCTGTTAATAATCCTTCTTGCATTGTTGATTCTAAAGCCTTCATTTTGTTAACCTCTCTAGTTTAGCCAAAGCTGCTTTATAATTACTTGAATTTATTTCTTGATTTTCTATCTTTTTAGCTATTGAATACGCAGTATCTGTATCTAGTTTATTTGCTTTTTCCATTAATTTCTTATATTGTTTGTCATCTAAATTAGGATCTTCACTTCTGTATACGTCTGCTGCTATATCCATATAAACATTAAGAGCTTTTTTCATACAATCTGTGTTGGCTGATTTAATATCATTACCAATATCTACAAATGTATCTGTTCCTACTTTAGTTTGTATCCTATGTGCAGCTACCATATCACCTTCTCTCCATAATCCATTGTCTAGCCATTTTAATCTTCCATGTACTACATAAGCATTACTACCTAATGCTTCACTTTTGATAATATTCCATGACCAACCTGGGAATTGTTCGTTTGCTACACTTTTCATATAACCAAGTTCAACATAATCAAAACCTTGTTTCTTTTTAACTAATCCTTTTGGGGTTTGTATTTTGCCTATTTTTTTATGTTGGTTAGTTATTTTAATCAAAGATTCATTAACAGTATCTAAAGACAATGCTCCTTTGTTATTAATAGTCATTTCAGTTAATCCTGACATTAAGCTACCTTCCTTATTTTATTTATATAAAGTCTTGCATCTTTATCGTTTTTTGCTAAGAATTTAGATACAACAACATCTCCTTCTTTCATTTCATATATTTTGTAATTTTCAAATTGTTTCATTTTCTTCATCTTTTTCCTTTATTAGTTTAAATAGATTACGTCTTCTAAAACCTCGATTATTACGAAAAGTTTTTGGTTTTTCTGTTTCATAAACTCTTCTATCACCATTCATAATAATTTCATAGATAGTAGTTAAAGTTGATATTTTAGAAATTATAGAATGATATTCAGGTGCAGATAAATCTCCAACCTGACCATTCCATTCTTCATTCCAATCATTAAGACTTGATTTTGCTTCATTTAATAACAAACTTATAACAGATGTAACTGTTTTTGTTGATAGTATCATTTATACTCCTTTGCAATGAATATCTTTAAATCCACAGTAGCGACATTCCCAATTTTCCATAGGGACACCATAAGAACCTACACGCATATCTTCAGATGTAACTTCTTCACTATGTTCGTTTAGTTCTTCCCAATATTCTGTTGCTCTATTAATCCAACTAAGATCAACAAATTCTTCTCTCATAGCACTTGTATCTTTATTGTACCATAATAATGACATTGATGCTAATCCTTTAGATTTTGTTTCACTTTGAAAAGCTTTTAAATAAGTTGCAAGTTGCATATTATAATTAGGATTTCCTTTTTTATCAGGATTTCTTCCAAATTTCATTCTCCATTTATAACTTGCACAGGTCTTAATATCAATTACTTTTACATCTCCACTTGTTTCTTCTGTAATACCAATATCAAGATGACCTACTAATTTTAACTCTGGGATTTCTACTCTTTTTTCCATCATTATAGTATACTTTTTATTAGCCATTTCCTCACTATTTAAAATAGCTTTTTGTATATCTTCATGAACAACAGTACCAAGTCTTAATAATCTCATTACTCTGTCATCCATTCTTGGTTCTTTTTTTCCTTCTTTCCTTAACATAAGTTTTTTAAAACAAGAACCTGCAGATGATGCACTAAACCAACCTTCATGATTTTTGTATTTACTTCTGTTAATTGTTTGTTCTGTCTCTAATGCTGATGCATAAATATCTTCTACGTTTATCATATTTCACTCCCTTAAAATGCCTCCAAATTTAACAATAATTAAACTTAGAGGCTATTATTTTTACCAATACGTTTTTTCAGATTCCATTCGTAGTTTAACTTTTGCTCGACCTTTATAAACTGATTCATCACGAAGTTCTGGATATTCTGCTTGTAATTTTCTTCTACATCTAGTAATAGATTCATGGTTAGTTAAATGTCCATCTCTAAATAATTGAAGAAACTCAATAGACCCTGTACTGTTAATGTTGTTAGATTTGATTTTTCTTAAATCATCAAACCATATTCTTGAAACTAATGCTAAATCAGATTTTTGATAAGCTATTTTTTCCGATAACAATTTCTTTATTCTTGATTCAAGTTCTTTACCTTTAACTAACATATTTCAAAACCTCCTGATTCTTTACAAAACTTTGCAAAATCAACAATTAAAGTTGCAGATGGTGGATAATAAGGTATTGTGTCTTTTTTATTACAAATATCAGTCCACAATTTATTATCTTCATCATTATAACTTCTTGGATGAATTAAATCATCTTTATACTTCTTTTTCATCTTAGTTTGAAATAACTCTATTTCAATATCAATTGTTTTATTGTAAAGTTCAGCCTTAGTAATAGGAATCATCATTTTGTCTTCCCACTCTTGTATTAAACCTTGTTTATTTAACTTATTTAATCTACTTGCTATTTTATTAGCTTTAGTTTTGCAAATAATATCTCCACTATTAGTATCACCTGCTCTAATATCTTTATCTGATAAGAAATCATCACAAGAAGCACAAACAAAATTCCAAACTGGTCTCCAAAACCATACATTAGCACGAAAATATTGACCTGGATTAGCTATTTGATGTTTATCTTCTTCTGCATAATATACTTTTTTGTCTTCATCATCCATTTCACTCCATTTAGTAAATCCATTATCATCGGAGAATTTTGACAAAATAGCTGATGGAAACTTATTAATCTTAGGATTCAATCCATATATATCAAAACCCATATTATTGTCCTCCTTTTATATTAACAGCATTTACAAATTTAATTCTACAAGTATCTAATATTAATACAGCGTTTTTACCTTCAGATTTAACATCAACAACTTTATCTGGATACTTATTCATTATTTCTTTAATTGAAACATTACCAAGTCTAAACTGAGTAAAATTTCCTTTCTTTTCATCTATTATTTTCATTTGATCCTTTTTGTTTCAATAAATAGAAAACTTAGCATAATTATAATTAGTTGAAGGATGCGGAGTCCATTCTAAAAATAAATTGATACTAAGCTCTCTATCTATTTCGTTAAGATTATGTTTTAATTGTTAAGATAATAACCATATGAAGCGTTTGAGATTATAAGCGTTGACATTACAAACCAAGCTAATGACAATGCAGAAACAATTAAAATTATTAGTAATGTCCATTGAAGTATTTGTCCCCCATTAGTATGATTATACCAATGATTAAAACCATAAATCCTTAATATTGGGAAAAACCATACAAACCTTTTAAGTGGATATTCTTTCATTAATTACTCCTCTTCTTCATCATTCCAAGTTATCATTTCTTGTAATGCTGAAATTTCTACCTTAAGACTTCCAATTAATGCATTCATTTCTACAATTGCATTCTCTTTTGATTTGTATTGTTCAATCTTACTGTTAATTATTCTAGCTTGATATTTTGACCAACTAAACTCTTCATCTGTAACTTCAGCTATATTGTTAAATAATTTCATAACTATTTCCACTCCTGTGATGATATATAATTATCTATTTTAGTTTCAATTTCTTCCATTTTTACTCCTTGTTTATTACTTCGTTTTAAAAGAATTCTGTTATTATTCTTATTATTGAGTGAAGTACAACTATTGCAAATAAAACAACTACAATCACTTCAAAATAACTATTTATAAATCTTACTATTTTATCTATTATCTCCATCTTAGTATTTTTCCTTTTAGATTCTATTTTTAATTTAATTATTTCTATTGTTCTATCAATAGTGGCTGACATTATTTCACGAGCTTCCACATCACCTCTAACGTGGTCAAACTTGGTTTTCATATCTTTTATAATATCTTTAATATGTTTTAAATTTTTAATAACCTCTTCATCAAACATAACAGTAGTTTCTTTAGTATGTTCGCATGTGACACAATAACAACCTAACTCTGGAAATTCATGAGCGTGATTAATTTTAGTGTCGCCGCAAGAACATTCATGGAGTTCGTGTTTTTCTTTATACTCTTGCCACTCTGTACTATACATTATATCAGTCATTTTATTCTCCTGTTATTGTTTATTAAAAAAGGCAAGACATTCTTAGCCATTGCGTATCGGCATCTCTGTATCAAGTGTAGCCGTAACTAATTATCAATTAATGAGCGACCTTGCCTTTATTTATATACTGATAATTATTAAATTATTAGCACACCATACTTTGTTCAATCACAATACAACTCGAAACTTTATCTGTATAAAACAAATAAGTCTGCGATAACTTTCTGATGTGCTAATATTTAGACGAGGGCTGACTTAGTATTAATCCTGATTCCATTCTTGTGATAATCTGTAGGTCTACTCTTATAAGATTTTCAGGAATGGTGTCCGTTTTTTTAACAGATTTTAACTAGTATAGATTTATACATCTCAGCCCTTTGATTCATGACCTGCCAAGTCTAGTCTAAGAATTCTAAAGATATTACTTTCAATTAATAGTGTGCAGTTAGGGAATACAATAACACCCATCTCTACTTTTGTTGTATGTTGCTACACACTATCAAAGATATTATTTCATCCCTGTTACATACAAAACATGATAATGAACAAATTCTAAATCATTGTTTAATTCATCTAACTCATTTTCTGTCATAGGTCTAGATACATTATTATCTAACACATATGCTTCTGATATAAATGCATCAGAAAAATCAGGATAATCTTTAGTATTAATGTTCAAACAAACTACATCATGTACGAGTTTTGTATCGCCATTCCATTCTGTAATTGTATCAGGATTTACATAGTTTTCATTTTGAATAACCGTTAACACATCAACTTCATTTTGGATTACGTTATTTTCCCAAGCATCTTTTAGTTGACTTTCTGTTAACAATGCAATTCCGATAGTTGCCTCTTTAGGATTGTGACTGAAATAATCTTTAGCCTGTTTATGTATATCAATCATAATTTCACCTCTTTAAAAGAAATACAGCGTTAGGGTAATTATCTTTACATTGTTGAAGAGATATTGACATATACAATACTTGATTTGTACAGTCTAATACAACACACCAAACTTTATTATTGTAGTCTAAACATATAGACATAATTATTGCTCCTTGTTCGTTATTAAAATCTTTACTGTTGATGAGAGTATAGTATAAGTTACATTATATATCTAACTGCTCATGTGTGTGTATAATATGATAGTAAGAAGAAGTATAGATCATAATGCATATCGTTACATATCGCATATCGATTCAATAGTATTGTATATGTTATAATATAAATGCAAAGGAGCAGATAACATTCCACTCCCTTACAACATAACATTCTTATACTATATACTCCAACTAGATAACTTCTCTAGCTCGTCTAGTATCTCAACTAATGCAGCCTTACCATCTCTTATTACTGCTATAGCTTGACCCCACTTAAGTCTCTCAGCTCTACGCTCTACTGTAGAAAGCATAGCGATATACTTATTCTTAAGCTTATATTGCACACGCCTAGACTTAGTAGGTATCTCTTCAATAGCAAAGAAGATATCATTAGCTAATTCTATAGCACTCATCTCATCTATTACACTAGATAAATCACTCGATAAAATTAAAGACATTGTTACTCCTATTATATTAATATTAAACGAAAAAAACACAAAAAATAAAATCAAAAATAACCAAATTACGATAGTAAAAAACCAACCGATAGGGGTATAACAAGTAAGAAAGCATACGCCACATTTTCATACAATTTTTAAAACCTCTAGTTTTTTTTTATTTTTTTATATATATTCATGTACCTCTTATTTGACATTAACCTTAAGTTCAAGGTGGGAGGATGGGATGTAACTCTTCTTTAAGGGCTTAAAAAGAACTAAAGGCTGTAGTAACAGCTACTGTAATAGCCCACTAACTCAACTAGTAATATTTTTTTTTGTATATTTTTTTCGTATATTCCTCCTATGGCAAAAGCAATAACAGAGATAATGAATATGTCTATGAAAGGTCAAGAGTATGTATTATCTAGATTTACTGAAAGTTATAGCCCTATAGAATTAAATGGTGAAATTTATATGATACCTAAAGCTATAAATCAGCTTATAAAAGAGTTAATTGAGGATAGCATTGATGAGAAAATACGAGATAAATAAAATTCCTTACATAGTATTTGATAATATCAGAGAAGTACCTCCCGAAATAAAGAACAAAATAGTTGATGAATGGAGAACTTCTGAAATTGGAGATTGGGTAATTTCTGACGATGGCTCTATAATGGAGGTTCTTAGAAAAGGAAGTATGGGAAGGACAAGAGGGAAAGATAGAATACGTTACAATATAGGTACTTGCACAGGTACATACCCTTGCGTAAAAGGTGCTAAGTTCTCTAGTGAAAAAATGAAGAATATATATTCATTCGGAGGAAAGCTTTCTATAGATTATATATTGAATAGAGACAAACTTACAAAAAAAGAAGAAATATTCGTTAGCTTCTTATCAACAGGAATGCCTATGCAAGAGGCTTATTTAAAAGCTTTTCCTACTAATGATGAGGGATACGCATTAAGTGCTGCTAAAATTTTAACATCAACAGAAAGAGTAATAACTGCTATGAAAAAAGAATTAGAACCAGTAATGAAAGAATTAGGGATTACCCCAGAATATGTATTAGGAACTATTAAAATAATGGCAGATGATGCTGAAAGAGATGATACTAGACTTAAAGCTCTTATGAAATTATCTGATATATTAGACTTAGAAGATAAAAGCAAAACTAAAGTAACTCAATTAACTGGAGCTGTGTTTCAAGGATTCTCAGATAAACAATTAAAAGACATTGAAAGACCGCTTGTAGAAATAGGTAAAAAGGACTTTATTAAACCAATTAAAGAGGATTAAGCTTATGAGATGCCCTAAATGTCAATCGTTAAGGACAAAGAAAAATGGTGTTAAGATATTAACTACTGGTAATAGAACACAAGAGTTTAGATGTTTAGCTTGTAAGAGATATTTTTCTTGTCAAGTAGATGTTAATGTAATTCATAAATTAAAATTTATTGAACCTGGTGATATATTAACAGTTGATGGTGGATCAGAAATAAGAGTACATGGGCTTACTGATGTTCACGTTGGAGCAGTTGAGCATGATTTTAGGAAACTTGATCTTGCTATTGAAATGATAGAAAAAGATGATAACGCTAGATGGTTTGGTAATGGTGATTTATTAGAATTAATACCACCTCATTATAAAATTAGTCAAAGAGGTCAAGATATTCCTCCTGAAGAACAATATTTAGAATTTGCAAGAAGAGTATCCCCTATAAAAGAAAAGTGTTTATTTATTAGAGGGGGAAATCATGATTATTTACGCTCTTTTAATATTTTAGATTTTGATGTGTGTAAAGTATTAGCAAACGAATTAGGAGTACCTTATTATAGAATGCCTGGATATACTAAAATAAAAGCAGGTGGAAATACTTACAACCTAGTATCTGGTCATGGTAAAGGTGGAGGTAAAAATGGAGACACAGAATTAAATAGTATGGCTTCTGTTTATAGTGAAGGAGACGTATTCTTTTTAGGACATAACCACCAATTATATTGCAAACCTATGGATAGTTTAGTTATAGGTAAAGATGATACTGAAGAAATTAAACGTAGATGGTATATTAGAGGAGGCTCATTTTTAAGATACGCAGATTACGCTAGATATTCTTTCTACCCTATAATAAGGACTGGATGGACAACTATGCAATTTAATAAAGATGGTATACAATGTTGGGAAAATTAAATAGAAAAAATCAATTAGACGATGTACCTGATCAACTTGCTTTAGATGAAGCTATTATATATTTAAAAGAATTAGATAAAATGATTTCAGAAGACTTTATTCTTTATAATATGACTTCTACTACATATTACAATGTTAAACGTATGCAAAAAATTATAAGGATGTTAGAAATTCCTGAAAAAATGAATGAATAAAGGATCTCTAGTGAAAAAAACCAAAAAGGAAAAAATAATATGCCTCAAGGAAAAGGAACGTATGGAAAACAAGTTGGAAGACCATCAAGCAAAAAGAAAGCAGTAAAGCCTAATTACAAACCAAAAAAAAAGAAATAATATAGAACTATTGAAGTGATTAAGCATTTAATTAAAAAATATGCTATTGCACAATATCACATGGGTATAAAACATACTCTTAAAGTTAAAAGATCTATTGTAGGGTACGAGCCTTTAATTAACGCACCTTTAAAAAAAGTAAAAAGATTAATAGAAACTTTAAGAAAACACTTTAAAAATAATAAGGGAGAATTAAATAATGGCAAAAACTAAAAAACCTATTAGCAAACCAAGAAATCAACCTAGTAAAGAAAAAATGGTAGAGGCTATTGTAGGACTTGAAAATGGAATGGATTTTTGTTTAAAAAAAGTAAAACAAATTGAAGATATACTAATAAAATACGTACAGTTTAAAAAAGATGATGTTGAATTTCAAGCATATTTGACAGATATAGAAAAGAAAATAGAAGAAAATGTAGCTAATGCTACTAATAATCCTAAAAATGAAGAATAAGATTAAAAAAGATAAGAAAGCTTGACCATTTTTATGATATAAGTTTAAATTAAGGGTAGATATGGTTAACATAAATTCCCAAAATGTATCAAAAGCAGAAAAACATTTACTTTTAGCTTATCAGGACTTAATAGCTTTTGGTAAACTATTCCTTCCTGGGGACTTTGGGAAATCAGAGTCTCCTTTATTCCATTATGAAATAGCTGACGCTTTACTAGAGCCTACATCAAAAGCGTTGGCACTTATTCTCCCTCGAAGTTCTGCTAAAACTCAATTATTTAAAACATTTTTACTCCATAAAATACTTTTTAAAAATTCTGACGATTTAATGTTTATGGCTTGGGTTAGTGATAATCATAGAAAATCAATCCTAAATCTTCAATACATAAAACAACATTTAGAAACAAATGAAAAAATTAAATATTATTTTGGTAACATAGTAGGAACTAAATGGACAGAAACGGATATTGTTACTTCTACAAATGCTAAGTTAATTAGTCGTTCTAATTTATCTAGTATTCGTGGTGAGAATTATTTAGGAAAAAGATATGACATTGTGGCTTTGGATGATACAGAAAGTGAAACTAATACAGTTACTCTTGACTCAAGAGAGAAAATTAAGAATATTGTTTATAATGGTGTTAAACCTGCTCTTGATGTTAATGGGAGGTTGGTATTTGCTGGGACTCCTGTTCACTTTGATAGTTTATGTCAAAACATTTTAGATGGATATACAAAAGCAAAAAATAAAGATGATTATACTTGGGATGTAATCCATTATAAATCTACACAACCAGAAATGGATGGTGGCGTATTATGGAATTCATATATGCCTAGAAAAAAACTTGATAGGATTAAGAAAGAATATCAACAAGCTGGAAGAATACATGGGTATTATCAAGAATATGAATTAGAAGTTCAAAATGAAGAAGAGGCTGTTTGGGGTAGGAAGTATATAAAATACCATGACGCTCATTATATTCATGAAGATAATATTAATTTTATAGTTATTAATGGTGAAAAAATTCCTGTAAATACATTCTCTGGTTGTGACCCTGCGACAGACATAAACACAAAAACATCTGACTTTAGCGTAATCATGATAGTTGCAATCACGCCAGAGAATCATTGTTATGTATTAGAATATGAAAGACATAGAAGCATTCCTACTATTGCTCAAAGAGATTCTAATGATAATATAATAGGGAAAAAAGGCGTTATTGATTATATAATGGATATGCACGAAAAGTATCATTGCTTAAGCAGCACAGTAGAAGATGTAGCTATGAATAGAAGTGTATTTCAAGCATTAAACGATAGAAGAAGAATTACAAATAAATTTGATATTGCTGTCATTTCTGAAAAACCTGGAGGTAGAGAAAAAAGAAACAAAATTTATTCTGGATTGTCTGGAAGATTTAGCAGCGGTAATATCTATGTAAGAGAAAATATGTTTGATTTAGTTCATGAAATAACAACCTTCGGACCGAAGATGGCTCACGATGATACTATTGAAACTTTGTTTTACTCAACACTTCATTCTTTTCCCCCTACATTAAAAAGTAAAAAATTAAAAGATGGAATAAAAAAATGGTTTAAATCAAAACCTAAAGCAAAAAATTGGATAACTGCTTAAAATTCAATATAACTTAAAAACAACTAAAAGGAACTATTATGCCAAAATATGAAAAATATGAAGACGAAAGCCAAGAAGCCGCTGACGTAAGAATAGCAAAAAATAAAGAATTAGATTCTATGCCTATGGAAGAAGAACAACAACCAATGGAATCAATGCAACCTATGAGTGAAGATTCATCTAAAAAAATTCCATCTGATAGATTTGCAAAAGATTTTGAGTTTATTCTTAGCAATATGTCTCAAGAATCAGAAATGAGTGAAATAATAGGTTTTGATGATGGTAGAGATCAAGTAGGTCTTTACGCAGTTAGAACAGATGACGGTATAAAATTTGTACATGGATTAACAGATAGATATAATGGGTATGGAGAAACTGGTAATCCCAACTACGAAACAAGTGCTGATGCTAAATATGGTAGTGCAAAAAATAAAAGTGATAATGGAGATTATTTATCTTACGAGGAAGCTTATAACATTTACAAAAGAGAAGCAAAAAGACGTGAACCTGGGATGGCTGACAAAGTTATAAAATCATTATCTAACTATATGGGTGGAGATGAATAATGGCTAAAATTAAAGCAGCCGATAGGGTAAGAACTTTATTTAATTCTTCAAATTCATCAGTAAGATGGCAATGGAAAAAAGTGAATCAAAAAGGTTATGAATATGCTAATGATAATCAATTGTCAGAAGACGATAAAAAAAACCTTGAAGAGCAAGGAATGCCTACATTTACAATTAATAGAATTAGCCCTGTTGTGGAAATGCTTAATTTTTACGCAACTGCTAATAATCCAAGATGGCAGGCAATAGGAAAGGAAGGTAGTGATAGTGGTGTAGCTGCTGTTTTTAGTGATTTAGCTGAATATGTATGGCAATTATCTGATGGTGATACATTGTATTCTAATGTTGTAAACAATTGTATTACTAAATCATTAGGTTATATGCTTATAGATATTGATGCCGATATGGATAATGGAATGGGAGAAGTTGTTATTAAACAACCAGAGCCTTTTGATGTTTATGTAGACCCAAAAAGTAGAGACATTCTTTTTAGAGATGCTTCTTTTATTCTTATTAGAAAGATTCTTCCAAAAAGCCATTTAATTAAATTGTTTCCAGAATATGATAAAAAAATTAAAAAAGCTTCAAGTGAGCATATGTCTTATGAATCAGCATCTTTTCGTTCATTAGATGATGAAACACATGATTTTTATCAAGATGATAATGATATTCTTTCTATTGATCCAGAAGAAGGTCACGAAGAAGAAGTACAAGAATACTTTGAGTTATATGAAAGAATAAAAGTTCCTTTTATAAATGTATTTTATCGAATGATGCCAAATAAAGAACAATTAAAACAAATGGCAGAGCAAGCTAAAGTTAAAATGAAAGAAATGAGTAGTGAGATGCAAGTAAAGTTAATGGAACAAAAACAAGAAATGGAAAAAGCTGTTCAAGCAGGTAAAATGCTTCCAGAAAGATTTGAACTTGAAATTAATAAAGTCTCACAACAAATGACTCAACAACTTCAATCTTTTGAACAACAATATATGTCTAAGCTTCAACAAGATGCATCAAAAGTAGAGAATAAAGTAGTTAGTGAAAAAGAATTTAAAATCTTACAAAAAGATCCAACTTTTGCTTCTATGATTGTTGATACTATTAAATTTCATGATACAAGATTAAAACAAACTTGTGTTGTTGGTGACACTTTTCTTTATGAAAAAGTTTACCCTCAAGTAGTTAAAGATTATCCCGTTATTCCTTATCATTTTAAATGGACTGGAACTCCTATGCCAATGTCAGCAGTTTCTCCGTTAATAGGTAAGCAAACTGAAATTAATAAATCACATCAAATAATGGTTCATAATGCTTCTCTTGGTTCATCTTTAAGATGGATTTATGATGAAGGCTCTATTGATACTGAGATTTGGGAAAAATATTCAAGTAGCCCTGGAGCATTATTACCGAAAAGACAAGGGCAAGACGCACCTCAACCAATACAACCTATGCCTTTATCAAATGCTTTTTTTACTATGGTACAAGAAGGTAAGTCTGATATGGAATATTTGTCTGGTATATATTCATCAATGCAAGGAAACACTCAACAGCAACATGAAACATTTAGAGGAATGCTTGCAATGGATGAATATGGAACTAGAAGAGTTAAGCAATGGATGAAACATAGTATAGAACCAGCATTAAGACAAACTGGAAGAGTAATAATGCAATTTTGCCAAGCTACATATTCTGCAAACAAAAGGTTTAGAATTATTCAGCCAAGTGCTTTACAAGAAACAAGAGAGCAAGAAATTAATATACCTATTTATAATGATATGGGAAATGCAATTGGTAAATCAATGGATGTTCAGACTATGAAAGCTGATATTACTGTTGTAGCTGGATCTACATTACCTGTAAATAGATGGGCTTATTTAGCTGAATTAAAAGACTTGTTAAAAGTAGGTGTTATTGACGATATAGCAGTTTTAGCTGAAACAGATGTTAAGAATAAAGAGCAAGTAGCTGAAAGAAAGTCTATGATGGCTCAACTTCAAGGTCAATTACAACAAATTCAAGAAGCTGTTAAAGATAGAGATGGAACTATTGAAACTTTATCAAGACAACTTGTTCAAGCTGGTATTAAAAGTAAAGTTATACAGGCTGAAATGGAAATAACAAAAAAGAAAGAACAAGTTAAAGGTGGAATGAATAAACAATTTATTCAAACAGAAGGAGAACAAAAACTATTAAGAAGCACTATGCAAAATGAAGCAGCTACAAAAGGAAAGGAACTTAATATGGCTGTTAATATGGCAAAAAATGATTTGCAGGAAGATGAAAAAGAACAGTAAATTAATTCAACTTAAAAAGGTTAAATAAATGTTAGAAAACAACGCTAATATCGGCAACTCTAATTTAGGAGATACAGATGTGATTGAACAACAATCTGATTCTGTTATCCAAAATGACTCTGATGTTAATGAATTTTTCAATTCACTAGATAAAGAAGTTAATGACATTGTTTATGAAAATGTAAATAATGTAACCGAACAGGCAACCCAACAAGCTCAAGCTGACCCAAATTTGGAAACTCAGCGACAAGAGCAACAAGTTGGCTCCGATGATAATACGGTTCAGTCGAATGGTAACACAGACTGGAAAAAGCGTTATCAAGATAGTAGCAGGGAAGCACAAAAGTTAAATGAGCAATATAAGCAAGTTGAACCTTTTATCCCTATACTAGATACAATGAAGAATGATAGTGGTCTTGTAGACCATGTTCGTGATTATTTAGAAAATGGTGGTGAACCCGCTAAATCTGTACAAGAGCAACTTGGATTAGATGAAGATTTTATCTATGATGAGCAGGAGGCTATGACTAACCCAGAATCTGATTCTGCAAAAGTTAGAGAAGCCCAAACTGGAGCTATTGTAAACAAAAGGATTCAGCAAGTTCTTGATAATGAGAGAGAAGTCGCAAACAGAGCAAGGGCTAATCAAGCTAAAAAAGAAGAAGCCTCGAGGTTTATGGCAAAACATAACATGAGTCAAGAAAAATTTGATTCTATGGTTAGCCAAGCAAAACAACACACTTTATCTTTAGAAGATATTAATTATGTGTTAAATCGTGACCAAAATGCTACAAATGTTCGCAACTCTACTCAAAACGAAATGTTAAGCCAAATGAAAAATGTCCGAAATATGCCTACTAGCCAAAGCAATCAGAACAGCACGGGAGAAACTAAAACAAGCGAAGAGCAAATGTTTGATTCCGTATTTGGTACTGATTCTAATGATTCTTCAGGCTTGTTCGGATAAACATATAAAGAATTTTTACTCTTAGCCAAGAGTATTAATTGTTGTTTTTCCGTTTTAACTAATAAAATTACCTAAAATGGGTAAGGAGAAATAACATGGCTGATGATTATAGCCGAATTGTCCAACCAACAGGAACGGGCAATCCGCACACAATAGATTCACCGACTCAGGCACAACCCTGGGGAACTGATAATTTTGAAGTAGGAAACGTAAATCAAAATGGAAGGAGCCCAGCGTCGCCAGACATTGGGGATCTTCAACGAAGATACGACTTCGGAAACACCTACACAAAACTCAGTTTTAAAAGAGACCCTTTCCAACACCTCTTGTTAGCAGGAAAGAAAAAGAAGTTTGTCTCAGATAGTAAATTCGAATATGCAATTAAACGTTCTACTAACACTTACAAGCGATATGGATATGTACTTGGTGTAAGAGTGAGTGGTGCTGCTTCTATAACTGAAGGAACTCAAGTTACAACTGCAGGTTCAGCTTGGGATACCGCAGCATTACGACTTTTATTAGGAAGTAGTGGTGATGGTTTATCTTGTAATGCCGATGGCATTCCAGCAGCAGGTACAGCTGTTGAGCTTCTTATTGCTGGAGATTATAAGATTCATGGTAATCTTGTAAATAAGATTGATGACAATACTGATACATCATCATATGCTTGTGGAGCACCTTTAACTAGACCAAATTGGTTTTTAAAAGACCAAGTAATTAAGATTCCTACTAGAGCCTCTGTTGGTAGTGGTGCAGTTAGTGGTTATGCTTTAGTTAAAATAGCAACCGTTAGATCTGTAAGTGTTACTTCGTCTGGAGATGCAGCTGAGATAGCTTCAATGGTATCAATTTTTGGTACTGTTCTTAAATTGGATTCTGGATCAACATACCCAGTTTCACTTCAAGCTGCTGCCGCTTCTGCAACTATTCCTGACGTTTCTCATGGTACTGGTTCAAAATCAATTGCTGAAAAGCTAGAACCAATGCGTACTTACATTGCTGGTTCAGCATACCACGAATTAAGTGGATATGGTGAAACTTGGAAATCTCAACCATTCTCAACTGACTATGGTTATACTCAGATTTTTAAGAATACTGCAATGATGAGTGGTCGTGCTATGGCTACTGCTCTAAAATTCGGGGAAAATCCTTGGAAGAATGAGTGGGCTGAAAAAATGGCTGAGATTAATTGGGACATCGCTCAAGCAGGCTACTTTGGTCAGCAAATGATTGATGGCGATGGCGTTACTTACACAGAAGGTCTTGTAAACTTCATTCTTAACAATGGTAACACATTTAAGCTTGATACTGCAACAAAGACTCTTGACTCTTTCTTAGACGATATGAGTGCTTTTAATGATCCTCGTTTTGCGATTGCTCAAAAAACAGCTCCAGTATTTTTTGTTGGAACTGCTGTTTGGAATTGGATGGCTAAACTTGGTGGCTTTATGAAGAATAATGCTGAAATGAGTCCTAACTATTCTATGCAATTTAGTGGTCGTGGTAAAATGGCTGGTGTTGATTATCGTCAATTTGATGTTGATGGTTCTTCAATTCGTTGCGTTAGAGACATTCACCTAGATGGAACAAATGTTAAAATGATTTCTGCAAATATGCAGGGTTGTCATACAGTTGCTCTTAAAGGTAATGGAATTAATCGTGATATGGCTGTTTACCCAGGTGTTAAAACAATCAAAAACTCTGGTGAGGATTATAGGGTTGACTTAATTCAAGCTGACGTTGGTTTTGAATTTTCAGCACCTGAAACTCATGCAGTTTGGTTGTAGGAGTCTATTATGGCAACTAAATACTGGCTCGGGAAAAGTCCTAACGGAGAAGTAACTGACGCTCAAATTCAGGCTCTTAAATCTTTATCTACAGCAGATTTAGATGCATTGGATGATTTATCTATTCCAATGGTAGCTGAAGCTGACGTATCAGCCCCTACTGCTTATACAGCAGTAACTAATATGACAGCAAACGTAGCAAAAGCAGAAGGTGAAGCAATTTCGGCTTCTCTTGCAACTGCAGTCACAGAAATGACTGCTATAGAAGATAAGTTAAACGCTCTTCTTGCTAAGTTAAGAACCGCTGGATTACTAGCGTAGTAAACAAACTTGCCTCCTCGGGAAACTGGGGAGGCATTTTTTAAGGATATAGAATGACATTAAAACAAATGGTCGAAATGGTGCAACAGCATCATCCTAAAGTTGGAGAGACTCAAATAAAAATTTGGATTAATCAAGCTCAAAAAGATATTTCAGATAGAACTAATTATGGGATTACAGAAACATCAACATTTAATACTGTATCTGGTACTAAATATTATTCTATTAACGCTCCATCGGGCTTAACTTCTAATGGGGATGTTGTAACTTATAATAAGGTTAGTTATGATGGAGAAGAGATACAGTTTATTCGAAACCCAGAACATATAGAAGGATATTAGTGGCTCACTCATTAAAATCAATTAAATATTGGTGGCTAAAGGGCGAAAATATTGGAATAGGTTATCTTTCTACTAATGATAAAGATAAAGATTCGTTAACAGCCGTAACTGAAATTAAAGTTGTAAGTGTTGTTTATGAAGAAGCATTCCAAGATCTTTCCGCTTTAACAGATACCCCAGTTCTACCAGAACGATTTCACGAAATACTTGTATTTAGAGCTATTCAAAAAGGGTATGAACTTAAGCCAGACCCAAGTTTTTTACAAATAGCTCAATATTGGAAAGTAGAATTTGAACTAGGGTTAAAAAGAATACAAGAATTTAAAAATAAAGCATATACTAAGGTTGTAAGAGTAGTAAAAGCAAACCTTCCTTATGCAATTAAATAAAAGGAAATATTATGGCAAAAGGAATACAAGATTATACAACGCAAGAAAGCGTAGCACCATATATCAAAGCAGTACAAGTAGTAGCTGATACAGTATATGACTCTTGCAGAGCAGTCTTTTCTAAAACTAGTGCAGCTCACGTTTTAACTGTTAATGGTGAAGCTATTACATTTACGACTATGCAAGCAGGTGTAATATATCCAATAAGTGCAACTGCGTGTACATCAACTAATGTAATTTTTCTTTATTAGGATTTATGGCTAACTCAAGTGTAAAAGCAAAAGTAGAAGCTCTAATAGGAGTGATAGGAGAAAATGATACTACTGTTGTATCAGAATGGGCTTCGGATACTGCTAGAGAAGTAATAAATATTCTACCAGAAGATATGCTTTGGAGTGTGTCTACTGAATTAAACGATTCAGGTGGAGGAAGTAATGCTAGTGTATCAATTAGTGTCAATTCAGGAGTTATTACTAGTGCTTCAGTTACAGCAGGTGGGAGTGGATATGTATCAGATCCTATTATTTCAGTATCTAGCGAAGACGGTTCTGGAGCTTTAATAAGAGCATTTTCAAATGGAAGTTCAATAATAGCCGTTGATGTTGTAAGTGGAGGAGCTAACTATAATGGAAGTGACGCTGTAACTGTTTCTTCTGGTTATGGAGTTGATGTTAGCACGTCTAAATTTTTATACGCTCACAAAGATGGATATGAAGCTATTGAAATTCCTGCATCAATGAAAGGAAGAGCCTCTGACGCTGGTTCAATATACAAAGCAACTAGTGGAAACCCTGTTTATTATAGGGAGTCTGGTAAAGTAACAATATTACCAAATGGAGGAAGAGTAGCTGTTGTTTCTTTTCCAACAATACTTTATGGAGATTCAGATGTTACTGGAGTTCCAGACGATGTAAAACATTTAGTTATTATGGGTACGGCTGTTAAAGGAAGATTAAACCAATTAAATGATTTAAGAACGTCAATAAAAGATATAAGCAACCCAACTTATTTAATTCCTAATATGACATTTGATTCAAGCCCAAATATTGCTGATTTAGTTATTTCAGCTAATGTTCCATCTTTAACTTTATCTGCTGCTCCGTCAATAGTATCTTTAGATATTGAAGCTATTCCTCCAACTGCACCAGCATCTCCATCGTTTATATATTCAGATGTTAGTGATTCAAAAACAATTGGTTCAACTACTATTATTGAGCCTTCTTTACCTTCGCCATATGTAAGCCCAACTATGACAATAAATTCATTTCCAATATTAAGTTGGAATATTAATGCTTTACCAGTTTGTCCTTACTATAGTTGGGACACTATAAATGAAGTTTTAGCATCTATGGTAATGCCAAATGGGGTTGTTTTGCCATCTATTAGTATTTCAGAGCCTCCAAGTTTAACATGGGATATGCCTGCAACTCCAATTGCTCCAAATGTTTCAGAAAAAGCTATTGCTGATTTTAGTTCTAGTTATCCTTCTTATAATCCTCCTGTTATGGAAAATTTAGATTGGGAAGATACAAATAGTTGGATTACAGCTGAAGAAGACAATGAAATGCTTGCTGCTAGAGTTCAAGAGATACAAGCTAAAATACAAGAGTATAGCGTAAGACTTCAAGATTCTCAAGCATTATTTAATAAAGATAACGCTATTTTTCAAGCTGTAGTTCAAGAAAAAACTCAAGAAGCTCAATTAGCTGATTCTAATGAAGGAAGAGCAATACAATTATATCAAGCTGAAGTTCAAAAATACACATCTGTAATTAATGCTAAAATTCAAGAAAACCAATCTAGAATACAAGTATGGCAAAATGAATGGAGCACTAAAGTACAAGCATATCAAGCTGATGTAAGTGCTATAATACAAAAATATCAAGCAGAAATTGCAGGTGAAAATCAAGTAAGTCAGGCAAAAGTTGCAATAAGAAGTAATCAGCTTCAAGAAGATATTTCAAAAAATAATGCATCTTTACAAACTTTTCAAGCTGAAGTTACTTCATTTCAAGCTAATGTTGCATCTGTTACACAAATCAATCAAGGAAAGATAGCAGCTTGGCAATCTGAAATACAAACAAATCTTCAGAAATATACAACTGATATACAAAATAGCTTAAATAATTTTAATTCATCTAATGTAGAATTTCAAGCATCAGTGCAATACGCTATGGAAAATGCAAAAATGAAACAAGATAGAATTGTATCTGAATTACAAATACAACAAGATGCATCAAAGCAAAATGCGTTACAAAAATTACAAAAAGAAGTTCAAGAGTATACTAATACTTTAAATAAATATAGTTCAGAAGTTCAAGGTTACCAAGCTAAAGTGTCTACAGAAATTCAAGAATGGACTACTAATAACCTTCAGCATAGTTTAGCTAAATGGAATACAGAAAGATCAACAGAAATTCAAAAGTATTCTACTGATTTAGAAAAGTTTAAAGCAGAATCCCAAAATGAACAACAAATTTATGCTATAAATGAAATACAAAAAGAAATACAATTATATTCTTCTAATCAGTCAAATAAACTTGGTAAATTTCAAAGTGATATACAAAATTCAACACAACAATTCCAATCAGAATTTGGAATATACACAAAAAAGACAGATAGTGAATTTCAAAAACATCAAACAATGATGCAAGAATTACAATTATTACAACAACAATATCAGCAGGGTTTACAGATGTTTATACAATCTTACACAACCCCACAAGGAGTAGAAGAAAATGGCAAGTAGAATTGATTTTTCAGTAAGTGCAACACCAGTATTTAGTCATACAGCAGGTGAAGGAGCAGCAGCTGATGTTATAGCTAGAGATGTAGGAAAAAGTCTTGGAGGAAGTGGTAGTGTAGCTGCTACATGGGGAACTACTGTAGGTTATGGTAATGTTACGGCAGGAGTTGCAGATCGTGTAGCGTCTGGTACAAGTTATGCAGTTAGTGGAACTGCTGTTACTTTAGGAGCTTTACCAGCAAGTACAGGATTTGTTTTTATAAAACATAGTGGTTTTTTATGGGACGCTTCTGCATCTGATAAATTAGGTCTTGCTACTCTTTTAGATGTTAAAATTACAATGGCGGCAACAATAGCTGATACAACAACTGTATGTGTCCTCGGACCTGGAGATGCAATAATTTTACCATTTGTATCAGAAGATACAACACCTGGACCGTTTTATTCTGGAGGCAATGGATCTGCTATAGCTATGGAAATAATGGCGGCTCCTAGATAATGCCTGCTGGAGCATATAATATTGCAATTGAACAAGGTATCCATTACGATGTTTCGTTTACTCTTAAAGGTTCTAATGGAGTAGCTATTAATGTAACTAATTATACGTTTAAAGCAGAAGTTAGAAGAAGACCTGAAACTGATTTAATTAAAAGTTTTACTATTACTAAAACAAATGCAAGTGCAGGAATAATTGCGTTAGAAATGACTGGTGCTAATACTTTAGGTCTTCCTACTGGTAAACTTGTTTGGGATTTAGTAGCTAAAGATGCTAGTAATAAAATTAGAAGATTTTTAAGTGGAGATGTTGTTGTTGCAGAATCTGTTTCAAATACAGTATTTTAATGCCTGATATAACTATAAATGAATCTGATAGCATTGTAGTAACTGTTTCTGAAACTACTAATGCTGATAGCATTGGATTTACATCTACTAATGATGGATTATCTAGTGAAAGCAACATAGGAATTGCTGTTAATGAATTAGCATCTAGATTTTATCAATTATCATCAGCTCCTACAGGAAGTGGAATTAATGAAGGCGATTTATGGTATGATCTTACAGCATCTGAATTAAAAGTTTACAATGGAAGTGCTTGGGTTGCAATTAACGGAACAACTTTACCTAATACTACTAGTTCAAATGGGTGGTTAGAATTTGCAAGCCCTACATCGTACACTTCAGGAGTATTATTTAAAATTAAAAATGGATCAAATACTAAATTTGAAGTAAATTTTGATGGATCATTAAACTTAGCATCTGTGTCTAGTAAAGGAACAGCTGTAACTGGAAAATTTGTGTTTGATGGAACTGATGTATATATAGGTGTATAAAAATTAGGAAAAAGGGATGATAATGTCGCAATTTGTAAATAAAAATGATAATAAAATACTAAGCCTTAGTGGTAAAGAAATAGGGTTTCTTATTAGTATGATAGAGGAAATGGCAATTTCTGGAAAGGTGCTTGAGTTAGCGTATACTACAAAAGTAAAACTTCAAGCTAAATTAAATAAAATAGCAAACAATCAAATGGAGTTTTAAAATGGCTAATTGGAAAAAAATATTAAACGAAACGCATACAGATGCTCATCCTGCACCAACTAATAGAGATACAAGAAATCAAATAGCTGGTACATATAATGCAATTATTGGTACTGATACTGACCTAGCTTTAGGCGCAACTGAACACATAGCAGCAATCAATGTCACAGATGGTGTTATTACTTCAATGTCTAAACAAACTTTGTCTCTTAGCGATCTTGGGGGAGCAGCACTTGCAAGTCCTACTTTTACTGGAACTCCAATAGCTCCAACTGCTGCTACTAGTGCTAATTCAACACAAATAGCAACAACTGCTTTTGTAAAAGCTCAAAATTATGCAACGGGAGATGGAGATATTACTTCTGTAGTAGCTGGTTCTGGAATGACTGATGGTGGTACTTCAGGCGATGTTACGTTGAATGTAATTGGTGGAACTGGTATAACTGCTAACGCTGATAATATAGCAATTACAGCAGGTGGAGTTGGAACTACTGAATTAGCTGACGACAGTGTAACTGAAGATAAATTAGCTAACGCTTTATTAGCTGAAATTGACGCTAACACACTTAAAGAAACAAATGTAACTCAAACTAGTGTATCTGGTAATGCAGGAACGGTAACAACTAATGCTAACATGACAGGGCACGTGACTTCTGTGGGTAACGCTACTTCTCTAGGTTCATTTACGGTAGCACAACTTAGCTCTGCACTTTCTAACGCTAGTATATCTGGAAACAATACTGGAGATCAAACAACTGTATCAGGAAATGCGGGCACAGTTACTAATGGTGTTTACACTACTAGTACGATAGCAGTTAATAAAGGTGGAACTGGAGCAACTGCAAATACAGGGACTGCGGGAAGCAATGTTTTAAGTGTCAGTCCTGCTTTAACAGGTACGGCAAGTGCAGAAAATCTTACAGTATCTGGTGACTTAACAGTTAGTGGAACAACGATTACTACTAATACTGAAACATTAAATATTGCTGATAACACTTTAGTATTAAACTCAGATAATGCTAGTACATCAGTAGATGCAGGTATAGTAGTTCAACTAGGTTCGGGTAGTGCCAATAATGCAAATCTTTGGTTTGATGTTACTGCTAGTTCTGCTGATACTACAGGTAGATGGGTAGTAGGTTCTACAGATGATGCAAATGCTACTATTGGTGGTTATGTAGCAGATGTTATGCAAGTTAGAATAGACAATGCTGCTATTAATACGTCTTCAACAGAAGTGCCTGTAGGACATATGCAATATCATAGTGGTGACCTTTATGTTAGAGTTGAAGATTAATAAGTAATTAATAATAATGGAGGTGTTTTATTGCCTCCATTAATAAATATTAGGAGAGGATATTATGCCGTATAAAGGTTTAGATACAAATGATATTTCTGTTTGTTTAGTTTCAATAGAAAATTCTCAATTTAAAGGTTCAGACGCAATACAAATTGCAGAAACTCTAAAAAAGTTAAAAGCTTTACTAGATAAGGAAGTTGTCAAAAATGGCTAATTGGAAAAGAATTCTATCAGAAGGAGATACTCTTGATGATTTAGGAGGAGGTTCAGGTTCAACTTTTTTAAGGAAAGATGGTACTTGGGCAACTCCCACCGATACAACATACTCAGTAGGCGCAGGAGGTTTGACTCAACAAAACTTTACTAGCACATTAAAAAATAAATTAGATGCAATTACTGGGACAAATACGGGAGATGTTTGTACTTCCAATCATACAAGTGCAGGATACATAACATCATTTACCAATACTGTTGATATGGGTGATGGGTTTAAAATTGCTAACTCTAGTGGAACAGACCAATTTACAGTAACAGAAAATGAAGAAATTAGATTTGCTGGTAGTGGAGCAACATCAGTAGCATTTGACTCATCTACTCAAAAAATAACAATTTCATCAACTGATAATAACACTACATATTCCGTTGGAGCAGGAGGCTTAACACAACAGAATTTTACTACTACATTGAAGAATAAATTAGATGCAGTTGTTGGCACTAATACTGGTGATGTTTGCACTACTAATCATGCAAATGCGGGATACTTAACAAGCCAAACCGATTCACAGACTTTATCCGTTAGTGGGACAACGGTATCAATTAGTGGAGGTAACTCAATTACGACACAAGATACTAACACTCAACTATCAACGGCAGATGTTAGGGGTAAGATTTCAGCAAGTGGTAACTCATCATACAACTCATCAACAGGAGTTATTACTTCGACTAATACCCAATTATCAGATGCACAAGTTAGGTCTAAATTTTCAGGTGGAACAAATGTAACAATTAACTCTTCGGGAGTTATAGCTACATCTGCAAACAATTACGTTTTACCAACAAACTTAGCTGGTGATGATATAAATGTTGATACAGGAGCATTGACAGGAGCAACTGTAATTAGTGATTTAGATTTTAACATAACAACAAATACAAGTGGTTTAGTAACCGATGCAAATGGAACTGTTGCTACAAGAACATTAACTTTAGCAAACTTAGGATATAGTGGAGCAGTTGATGCAAACAACTTTACATATTCTTTACCAGCTGGTTCATCATCAACAAGAGGTGGATTTAAGATTGGATTTTCTGAAAGTGGAAAAAACTATCCTGTAGAAGTATCTTCTGAAAAAATGTACGTTAATGTTCCCTGGACAGATACTACCCAAACTACAATTTCAGGTAATGCAGGGTCAGCTACTGTTTTAGCGAATACTAGGACATTCAGAATAAAGCTAGATAGTACAGCTGCTGTTAATTTTAATGGTAGTGCAAATGTTACTCCAGGCATCCAAGGAACTTTAGGAGTAAGTAATGGAGGTACTGGGTTAACTAGTATATCAACTCTTTTAAATTCTAATGTAACAGCTGTGTCAGGTTCGTCTGGAACTTTTACTTCAACAACACAAAACTCACAATTTAATTCTATTGGAGTAGGTGTTGCAGGTTCGACTACTGCTGGAGAAATAAGAGCAACTAATGAAGTAACTGCTTATTACTCAGATGATAGATTAAAAACTAAGTCTGGGAATATTAAAAATGCCTTAGATAAGGTAATATCACTTAATGGATTTCATTATAAACCAAATAAAGTAGCAGGAAAATTAGGTTATGATACTTCAGTTAAAAAAGTAGGAGTATCTGCACAAGAAGTTTTAAAAGTATTACCTGAAGCAGTTGTTCCTGCTCCAATAAACCCTAAATATCACACAGTTCAATATGAAAAGCTTATACCTTTATTAATAGAGTCTATTAAAGAATTGAATGCTAAAGTTAAAAGGCTTGAAAATGGCGATAACTAGTAGTGGGGCAATTAAGCTTGGTGATATTGGTGAAGAACTTGGCAACAATAATGCTACTAGCACTACTGGTTTAAAAATTGCTTCAAGTGGTGGCATAGACACAATAAATACTGCAAGTGCATCTAAGCCAGACGGTTCAGCACCTCATTTAATGTCTGAGTTTTATTCGTATGACCATTCTGCATCATCTGCAAGTGTTCCTACAAGTAATTTAATTTTTAGAATAGACCCAAATGACACTAATTGTTATTCAGGTTCTGGAACAACAGTTAATGACTTGGGTTCTTTCGGTCTGACTGGTACTCTTTACAATGGAGCTGGTTGGAGTAGTAACGGATATTTTACTTTTGATGGGACAAATGACTATTTACAATTTCCTAATGGCACAGATTTAATCGTTCCATCAACTACTGCATACAGGTATCACGAAGTTTATTTTTGGGCAAGACCTCATCAAATTACTAATGCAAATATGATTGCAGTTAGCACCGATGACCAAAGTAGTTCAAGGAGAACATATCAAGTTAAATACAAAAGTGATGGAACATTCGGACCAGCTTTTATTCATTCTGGTAATTCTACTACAACAGCTTTTTCAAGTCATACTATGAGTGCAAACCAATGGTATTTAATTAGGTATCAATATAGATATGTTGCTAGGGGGCAAAGTAATACAGAAGTATGGCATAAAAAATACAATGCATCTTCTTGGACTAAACTTCTAGATACAACTAAAACTCAACAATTTCAGTCATACTCTTCTGATATTTGTATAGGAGCGCAAGAAAAAGAAAATACTACATCTAATGCAAATAATCCATATAATGGTGATATTGGAGATGTATTAATGTATTACGACACTCATAGTACAAACCCATTAAGCTTAAGTGAAGCAAACGATATTTTTGATGCAACAAAGGCAGCTTATGGGGGATAGAAAATTTATAGAGCTTACACCAAGTCAATTTAATTCTATGGATATTGATTATTCTAAATTAAAAATAACTTCTGAAAGATTTGTTATATGGAATGATAAAAAAACAAAATGTTATTTAAAATACGATGGAGATTGTCCATCTTTTCTTTCATCTTACAATTCTATAAGTTATGAGACTTTTTTAGAAATGTTTTATGGAACAGATTTTACAGCATACACAGCAGATGAATTTGATAATGATTAATTATCAATATTAGCAGTAAATTACTAAAAGATATTAAAGAATAAAGAGTTAGATATATGAAAATTATTTTAATAAAAATGACTTTGTTGCATTTTATTTTATTAGGAGGATGTTCTTCAGGGTGGTCAGTAGGTAATTTAGGGACAGAAAGTGAAGATTCTACTTTTGTTCATCTTGTAGATCAAGATTCTATTCCTCATTATTATGATGCAAAACTTTCTTTTAATATGGATTCTTGGTGCTATGTGCATGGTCAATGGGAAGTTATTAGGAAAAAATGAGTGAGGAAGTTAAAACAGCTAGAAGTTATAGGGGGACTGTTGTTGATGACAATGCTGTTGTTTCTATTAATCTTAAATGGTTGGGTCAGCTACTCGTTTTGGTCAGTATGCTTGTTTATAGTTATTGGAGGATTGAATCTAGACTTGGGAGTCTTGAAAACGCAATGGTGGCAAATGATATTAAAATTGGAGATTTGCTCGGTAAACACATTGTGGAAGAAACTTTACAAAGAGAACAACTCGAGCAAAAAGTAGTTTTTTATGAAAAACAATTTAATATAAATCCTCTTAGTTGGGGAAAAAAGAAAAAGGAAAAATAAGTAATGGATTTTATGGCAGTTTACGGAGAAGCTGGTATGGTAGGTGTTGTAGGCATAATGTTTGTATATTTAGTAATCTCCTTATCAAAAAAATCAGATGCACAACAACACACTTTAAAAGATTTAGAAGTAGAGAATAAAAATCAATCTGTAACTTTGGAAAATACTGAAGGCATGATTATAAAGCTTATAGGTAGATGGAATGAATCGGATGCGGTTAGAGATAGACGCTATGAACAAATGATGGAAAGCATTTCAGACCTAGAAAAGCAATTATCAAGAATGGATGGTATTATGTCAAGAATGAATGGAAATGGTAAACATGGATAGTTTAAAGATAACAAGCGTAAGTACAGGTTTAAGTTTTGTCTATTGGACAGACGTATTATCAGGAGTTTTGATGTGTGTTATGTTTGCAGTTCAAATTTATTACTTGTATTTAAAAACAAAAAAAATAAAAAATTTAAAATGATAATAGGGAAAAAGTTGAGTATACCCCTTATAAGCCCTGTATCCTCCCTGTCTCGTCCTGCGGGGCTGGGGTGTGCTCAGTTAAAAAAAAGGAGTAGTTAATGGAATGGTTAATTAGTAATTGGGAAATAGTTTTAGTTGTTTTTTTCTGCTTAGAAAAGATAGTAAAGCTTTCTCCTTCTAACAAAGACGACATTCTTGTAGATGTTGTATTTCAAGGTTTAACAAAAATGATAAAAAAGGAAGTCAAAAAATGAGTATGTTATCTAAGTACATTGACAGATATATTTCAAAGAAAGTTAAAAAGCACGGAAGGAATGGTGCTATTTTATGGGCAATTAAAGTGATTGTCAAAAAGACACCCACAAAAACAGATGATGCAATGTTAGCAGAAGTTGAAAAGTTGATAGAATCATTTAGATAATGCCTAGATTTGGGAAAAGAAGCAAAGAACGCTTAAAAGGTGTTGATACAAAACTAGTAAACGTACTTAACGAGCTTATAAAAATAATGGATGTTACTATTATAGAAGGAGTTCGTTCTGAAGCAAAACAAAAAGAATACTTTGCTAAAGGTAAAAGTAAAATTGATGGAGTTACTAAATTAGGACAACACCAAAAAGGTAAAGCAGTAGATTTAGCACCATACCCTATTGACTGGAATGATAGAGATAGATTTCATTATATGGGTGGAATGGTAAGAGGTATTGCTAAACAACTTAATCTTAAAGTTCGTTGGGGTGGAGATTGGGATTCAGATGGTCAGGTTTATGATAATACATTTGATGATTTAGTTCACATAGAAGTTTTAGACTAATGGCAAAACAAACACTAGCTTTAAATGAGTTTTTAGGAATTAATAATGTTAAAGATTCTAGAGATATTAAAGATAGTGAGGTTGCATCTTCTGAGAATATTATGTTTGATAAGCAGGGAGCTATAAGAACTGCTGGTTCATTTACTACTGCAACCCAAACTAATTTAAGTGGGGACACTTCTTCTAATGGAACAGGAAATGGTCTTTTTTATGTA
>TARA_R110002126_G_scaffold291770_1_pt1 | contig 29426 bp, 27 predicted proteins | sample TARA_R110002126 | Tara Oceans TARA_R110002126 (sample SAMEA4397536) | marine metagenome | biome: Polar Biome; feature: [DCM] deep chlorophyll maximum layer (ENVO:01000326); material: water (ENVO:00002006), including particulate matter (ENVO:01000060) such as... | depth 30 m | reverse complement strand
GCGCGTGCCCGTCGCGTCCCAGACGTGAATGCCCTTGCCCTCGACCATGATTCGGGGATCGGATGTCTCGTAGGGCTTGTGCTGGGTCAGGTGATGCCAGACGTGGGCACGGTCGGCGCCGACCACATCGCTTATGTCGTTGTCATACATGGGTTCTCTCCGAATCTGGGCGGGTAATTCCTGGGCAGAAGGCCACCTGACGCCGCTGCGCGACAGGGCCAGATGCAACCAACCGATGGGGCCAGACTCGCCCGGAAAATCAGCAGCGCCCGGTGCAGGCATGGCAGATCGCCGGAGCAGCATTGAAACCCGCCGTCTCAGGACCGAAAGAAAAGGCGAAGGAATGCCGACCCCATGCTGAATGCCATCATCCGAGAAAGCGACGAGCCGATCCAGTCGCAGTTGCGCCGCAGGATCGTTGAATCGATCCACGCGGGGCAGATGACGCTGGGCCAGAAAATGCCGCCCAGCCGGCAACTTGCCGGGCAACTGGGTATCGCGCGCAATACCGTCGCCGCCGTCTATGATGAACTGGTGGCCAGGGGGTACCTGGAATCCGTACCCCGGCGCGGCTTTTTCGTGGCACGCGATCTGCAACCGGAGGTGGCGAACCTGCCCGAAGCCGCCACCACCCCACCTGGCTGGCAGGCCTCACCCGACTGGGAGGCCCGCCTGAAACAGCGCCCGTCGCGTCTGCGCCACATCATCAAGCCCTCAAACTGGCAGGATTTCCCCTATCCCTTCGTCTATGGACAGGTCGATCCGGGCCTGTTCCCGATCAATACCTGGCGCACCTGTTCGCGCGATGCGCTCGGGCGGTCCGCGATCGACTGGTGGACGGCCGATCGCGCAGTCGAGGATGATCCGATGCTGGTCGAACAGATCCGCAGCCAGATCTTGCCGCAACGTGGCATCTACGCAAAGACGGATGATATCCTGGTCACGCTCGGCACGCAGGAGGGCCTGTATATCCTGGCGCGTCTGCTGGCCCGCCCCGGCACGCGTGTGGGCGTCGAGATGCCGGGTTACCCCGACGCGCGCAACATCCTGGATGCAGAGGGGGCGGACATCGTCGACCTGCCCATCGACGCCGAGGGCGCGCGGCTGGATGGCGCGGGCAAGCTGGATGTGGCGGTCCTCACCCCCGCGCATCACTGCCCGACCATGGTGACAATGTCGACGGATCGGCGCATGGCCATCCTGAAACAGGCACAGCGCGACGGTACCATCGTGATCGAGGATGATTATGAAGGCGAAACTGCCGCCGCCGGTGACGCCACCTCCCTGAAAAGCCTCGATAGCAGTGGCCATGTGGCCTATCTCGGCACGCTGTCCAAGGTGCTGGCGCCGGGCGTGCGCCTCGGCTTCATGGTTGCAGCCCCCGAGCTGGTGAAGGAGGCACGCTGGCTGCGCCGCCTGATGCACCGCTCGGCCCCGCTGAACAACCAGCGCACCGCCGCGATCTTTCTGGCCGAGGGGCACTATCTAACCCTTCAACGCAACTTGCGAGAGGCGCTGACCCGCCGCCTTGCCAAGGTTTCGGAAGGCTGCGCGCGACACCTGCCCGGCTTTCGGTTTTCCGATGCGCACGGCGGCTCCAGCGTCTGGCTGGAATGCCCGCCGGGCCTCGACGCGCGCCAATTGTTCCGCGTCGCCGCCGCCAAGGGCGTGCTGACCGAATCCGGTGATCCCTTTGTGCCCGCCGATCAGGCCGGGCGGTTCCTGCGCCTCGGCGTATCCTATATAGATGAGCGGAAAATCGACGCCGGGCTGATCCTTCTGGGTCAAGCCGCGTCGGAGATAAGCTAATCACATCCTACTGAAAATAATCCGTTTTCCTCTGGCCCAACCCATCTGGCCCGGCTGGCCCTGTCGTGGTCGGGGCGCAGGCCATAGCCTTGCCCGGACAGACCAGAACCAGGAAGAAAACATGTCAGACCCGATCAAGGTGTTCAAAGCGAAGATGATCCGCACCATGGCGCGCAATACGCCAGAGGCGACCCATGTCGCGGTGCGCGATGGCAGGATCCTCGCCGTCGGAAGCGAGGCGGATTGTGCCACCTGGGGCGATATCGTGGTCGACACCCGTTTTGAAGACAAGGTCCTCATGCCCGGCTTCGTCGAAGCCCACGGCCATGCGATGGAGGGGACGGTCTGGAATGATCTCTTCCTGGGCTATTTCAAGCGCACCGCGCCCGATGGCAGCATCGAAGGCGGGCTGAAGGATATCGAGGCCGTCGTCGCCCGCCTTCAGGCCCACGAGGCCACGATGACCGATCCCGATGCGCCGCTGATCGCCTGGGGATTCGACCCGATCTATTTCGATGGCGCGCGGATGAGCCGCGAACACCTCGACCGCGTTTCGACCACGCGTCCGATCCTGGTCACCCATGCCAGCTTTCACCTGATCAACGTCAACACGCTGGTGCTGGAACGCGCCGACATGCTGGGCCAGACCAACGTCGAGGGCATCCTGCGTGACGCCGACGGCCAGATCACGGGCGAGCTGCAGGAGATGGCGGCAATGTCGATGGCTGCGCGCGCGGTTGGGGCCACGGGTGCCTTGCGCGGAATCGATGCGGCAAACCTGCGCACCTTCGGCAAGGCGGCGGTCAATGCCGGTGTGACCACCTCGGCCGACCTGCACCAGTCGATGACGGACGAGGTTGTCGCCGCCTATCAGACCGCGACCGCCGAAGCGGATTTCCCGGTCCGCATGGTGCCCGCACTGGGCGCGATCCAGTGGAGCGTCAAGGACGGGATCGAGCGCGCGCTCGCCCTTAAAAAGCAGGGCAACGACAAGCTGCACCTGGGACTGGTCAAGATCATGACCGACGGATCCATTCAGGGGTTCACGGGCCGCCTGAAATGGCCGGGCTATCACAACGGCGCGCCAAACGGGCTGTGGAACCTGCCACCCGCCTCGCTGAAGGAAATGGTCAAGGCCTACAGCGCCGCCGGCCTCCAGATGCACCTGCACGTCAACGGCGATCAGGCGTCGGAATTCATCATCGACGTGCTGACCGAGGCGCTGACGGAACACCCCTTTCCCGACCACCGCCATACGCTGCAACACTGCCAGATGGCCGATGCCGCGCAATTCGCCAAGATGAAGGCGCTCGGGATTTCCGCCAACCTGTTCGCCAATCACATCTTTTACTGGGGCGAACAGCACTACGCCCTGACGATGGGCCCCGACCGTGCGCGCCGCATGGATGCCTGCGGCACCGCGCTGGCGCATGGCGTGCAGATGTCGATCCATTCCGACGTGCCCGTGACGCCGCTAAACCCGCTGTTCACCGCATGGTGTGCGGCGAACCGCATCACCTCGGCCGGTCGGGTGCTTGGCCCGCAGGAATGTATCCCCGTCGAAGAGGCGCTGAAGGCGGTGACATCCGGTGCTGCGTACCAACTCAAGCTCGACCACCTCGTCGGGACGATCGAAGTGGGCAAATTCGCGGACTTTGCGGTCTTGGACAGTGATCCCTTGTCGGTCGACGCCATCGACCTGCGCAAGGTCAAGGTGCTCGGCACCGTTCTGGGCGGAGAGTGGCAGCCCTCGAATGTCCCGGCAGATCAGGGCTATGCGCCCGATGTCATGCTGCCCGACGTGCTGGAACTGGCATGACGGGGGGGGCCATCATCCCGGTCACCGTCATCGGCGGCTTCCTCGGGTCGGGCAAGACGACGCTGGTCAACCGCATCCTGGGCGCATCGCGCAGCCGCACGGCGGTCCTGGTCAACGATTTCGGCGAAATCAACGTCGACGCCGCCCTGATCAGGTCCGACGACGGGCTGACGATGGAGCTATCAGGCGGTTGCATCTGCTGTTCGATGGCCGAAGGCATAGGCCCTGCCATCTTTCGCGCCATCGAAAGCAATCCCGACGAGATCCTGATCGAGGCGAGCGGCGTCGGCGAACCCCGTCGGGTGGCGGAATTCGCCCTGCTCGACCGACGTTTGAAGCTGGACATGGTGATCACGCTGGCCAACGCCGTGGAACTCTCCGCGCAGCTTGATGATCCCTTGATTGGCGACACCGTTGCGCGGCAGTTCGACGGTGCCGATCTGGTGGTCCTGAACCATGTCGATGCTGCCAGTCCCGCACAGATGGCCACGGCCCGCGCGGCCCTGCGCCGTATCGCACCGGGCCGCGCGATTGCCGAAACCAGCCGCGCCGAACTGCCGCTTGAACTGCTGTCCGCGACCACCCTGTCCATTCTTTCGGCCCCGCAAAGCGCCCCGATTGCCCATGACGAGGTGTTCTTTCGCACCCGCCTGGAAACCCACCACAGCTTTGAACGCACGGCGTTCGAGGCCGCGCTGAACGCCCTGCCGGCGACGCTTCTGAGGCTCAAGGGTTGGGTGGCGATTGACGGCGAACCCACTGTAATGCTTTTGCAATATGTCGCTGGCCGGTGGGAACTGACGGCCAGCGACGATCCCGGGTCAGGCACTCGTCTGGTCGGTATCGCCACCGCCGCCGATCTGCCCCTGGCCCGCCTTCTGGGCGCTGAAACCGTCGCACTCTAGCAACCCCCTTCCGCTGGCCCAGTTGGTTGCCGCTGTCTGGCCCAAGCAATGCTGCCCCGCCGCAAGGATGATGATACCATGACCGAACCTTTCCTCTCTGCCGATCCCGCCACCGTGATCGCCTCTTACGCCCAGGTGAACCTTGTCGGCGGTGCACATGTCGCGACCCCCTCGGGCATTGCCGTGCTGAACCCCGCGACGGGTGCCGAACTGGGCCGTGCCGCTGCCAGTGGCACCCCCGAGACCGAGGCCGCCATCGCCGCTGCCAAGGCCGCCGGTGCCGCCTGGGCCGCCACCCCGGCACGCGCCCGCGGCAAGCTGGTCGCTGCCGCCGGTCGCGCGATCACAGCCGAGGCCGAGACGATCGCACGTGTGCTGGCGCTGGAAACCGGCAAGGCGATCCGCACGGAATGCCGTGGCGAACTGGGCGTCGCCGCCGATCTGCTGGAATTCTACGGTGGCCTCGCGTCCGAACTGAAGGGCGAAACCGTCCCCTTCAACCCCCGCATCCTGACCATGACCACCCGCGAACCCCTTGGCGTGGTGGCCGCGATCCTGCCCTGGAACGTACCGCTGGTGCTGATGATGCTGAAAATCGCGCCTGCACTGGTCGCCGGTAACACAGTTGTCGTGAAAGCGTCGGAAGAGGCCCCCTTTGCCACCTTCGCCGCCGCCGAGATCCTGATGAAGCACCTGCCCGACGGCGTGCTGAACGTCATCAACGGCACTGGCGCCGACTGCGGTTCGGTCCTGACCTCGCACAAGGATGTCGCCAAGGTCACCTTCACCGGCTCCGAAGCGGTCGGCCAGATGGTCTATGAAGCGGGCGCAAAGAACATCATCCCCGTCAGCCTGGAACTGGGCGGCAAAAGCCCGATGATCGTCTGCGCCGATGCCGATCTGAAGAAAACCGTCACGGGCGCGATCAACGGAATGCGCTTTACCCGACAGGGGCAAAGCTGCACCGCCGCCAGCCGCATCTATGTCCACGACGCCGTCTATGATGACTTCATGAGCGCGCTTCAGGACAACCTGAACAAGCTGGTGATCGGTGACCCGATGGCAGAGGCCACCGATATCGGTACCATCATTTCGGCCAAACAGGCCAAGGTGATCCGCGACTATGTCGCGCTGGCCGAGGAAACGCCGGGAGCGCAAGTGGTCCGCTGCGGCGCCCTGCCCAGCGACGACGCCCTCTCGCCCGACCTCTTCATGCAGCCAACCCTGCTGTTGAACCTGCCCGAAGATCACCCCTGCGTGCAGAACGAAATCTTCGGCCCCGTCGCCGTGATCCAGCGCTGGAGCGATTACGATGACGTTATCGAAAAGGCCAATGCCACCCACTACGGTCTTGCGGCAACCATCTGGACGGCCTCCCTCTCGACCGCGCTGGATGCCACGGCACGGTTGAACTCGGGCTACGTGCAGGTGAACCAGAACCTGACGATCCAGCCCAACGTCTCCTACGGGGGGTTCGGGCGATCGGGGCTGGGCAAGGAGGCCTCGCTCGAGGCGATGCTCGAACATTTCACGCGCAAGAAAACCATCGTGCTGAACTTCGATTGATGGAACTGATCGCGCTGATATCCCTGACTGTTTTCATCGCAGCCGTGCTGCGCGGACTGACGGGATTCGGCTTTGCCCTGGCGGCCGTTCCCGCGATGAGCCTGATCATCGCGCCGTCACGGGCCGTCACCCTGGCGATCCTGCTGCAATGCATGGTCGGCTTGCGTGACACGGTGCGGATGCGCGCCCTGGTCAATCGCCGGGCGCTGCTGCTGATGACCATCGGATCGGTGCTCGGCACCCCTCTGGGCATTCTGGCCCTGACCCGATTGTCCCCCGACGCGATGCGCATCGTCCTGGCGGTGCTGGTGGCGATCGGGCTGGCCGCGCTGCTGCTCAAGGTCAGGCTGGACGAAGGACGCCGCACCGCCATCGGCGCGGGCATGGTTGCGGGATTGTTTTCAGGCCTTGCCGCAATGCCCGGACCGCCCGCCATCGCCTATTTCCTCGGCACGCACACGCCGGCGGTGAACACCCGCGCCTCGCTCATGGTGTTCTTCTTCCTCACCTCGCTGGTTGCGCTGCCCGGCCTAATCTGGGCCGGGGAAATCGACCGGGACAGCCTGCTTCAGGCCGGTATCGCCCTGCCCGCGCTGCTGATCGGCACCTGGGTCGGCGGGCAGGCCTTCAAACGGCTGGACGAAGGCGGGTATCGCACCGCCGCCATCGGCCTGTTGGCCGTGACGGCCGCGCTGACTGCCATGCGCGGGATCGGCGGCCTGCTATGACTTCCGACAAAGACTGAAAATCAAGAAACCAACTCAACAGGACAGACATAATGAAACACTTTCGTTCCTCCACTCTGGCCGCCGCGGTTGCCCTGACGCTCGGCGGGCTTTTTGCGCCGGCACAGGCCGAAACACTTGTTGTCGGCACCACGCAGGTACCGCGACACTTTAACGGCGCGATCCAGTCCGGCATCGCGACCTTCATGGCGTCGTCCCAGATCTTTGCCTCGCCACTGCGCTATGATGGCAACTGGAACCCGCAACCCTACCTCGCCAAAAGCTGGGACGTGTCGGACGACGGCCTGTCCGTCACGCTGCATCTGGTCGAGGGCGCAACCTTTCATGACGGCGAACCGATCACATCCGAAGACGTCAAGTTTTCGATCATGACGATCAAGGCGAACCACCCCTTCCAGACCATGCTGGCCCCGGTGGTCGATGTCGAAACCCCAGATCCGCTGACTGCCGTGATCAAGCTGGAAAAACCGCACCCCGCCCTGCTGCTGGCCATGTCGCCCGCGCTGATGCCGATCATCCCCGAACATATCTACGGCGAAGGTGACATTCAGCAGAACCCGGCCAACCTGGCCCCCGTCGGCTCCGGCCCGTTCAAGTTTGTCGAATACAAGCAGGGCGAATATTACAAGCTGGCCAAGAACGAGGATTTCTTCCTCGACGGTCTGCCAAAGATGGACGAGGTGATCGTGCAGATCATCGGCGACAGTGCCAACCTGGTGCTGGCGACCGAGCGCGGCGATATCGACATGGTCCCCTTCATGTCCGGCATCCGTGACGTTCAGCGCCTTGAAAAGGCCGACAATGTAGAAGTCTCCGATGCGGGTTACGACGCTGTCGGCGCGCTGAACTGGATCGCCTTCAACACAAAGAAAGCGCCCTTTGACAATCCAGCGGTGCGTCAGGCCATCGGCTATGCCATCAACAAGGATTTCATCCTGCAACGCCTGCTGGGCGGCGTCGCCAAGGACAGCACCGGTCCGATCACCGGCACCTCGCCGCTGGCCACCGATGACGTCGAAAAATATGCCTTCGATCTGGAAAAGGCGACCTCCCTGCTGGACGAGGCCGGCCTGACCCCCGACGGCAACGGCATCCGCCTCTCGGCCACCATCGACTATATCCCCGGCTCGCCCGAGATTGGCCGCAACGTTGTCGAATACATGCGCACGCAGCTCAAACAGGTCGGGATCGAACTTGAGGTCCGCACCGCCCCCGACTTTCCCACCTGGGCGCAGCGCATCGCGAACTACGATTTCGACATGACCCAGGACAGCGTCTACAACTGGGGCGATCCGGTGATCGGCGTCGACCGCACCTACATCTCCTCCAACATCCGCAAGGGCGTGATCTGGTCCAATACCCAGCAATATTCCAACGCCCGCGTAGACGAATTGCTGGCCGCCGCCGCGATCGAGACGGATCAGACCAAGCGCGCCGAACTCTACAAGGAGTTTCAGCAGATCGTCGTCGCGGATGCGCCGATCCTCTACATCAACGAAGTGCCCTTCTACACCGCCTACAAAAAGGGTCTGACACATCTGCCCGACACCATCTGGGGCGCCGTGTCGCCCTGGGATCAGGTCGAGTGGTCCGAGTGATCTGATCCTTGTTGAGCTGAACCTGCCGGCCCCGCCACCCCGGGGCCGGACACCCCTTCCCTCCTGCCTCTGCCAGAGGACCTGCCAATGCCCCCCCTCGTCAAGAAACTCGCCTCTGCCATCGGCCTGCTTCTGGCAGTCGTCGTCCTGAACTTCCTGCTGATCCAGCTTGCGCCGGGTGATCCCGTTTCGGTCATCGTCGGTGAAATGGGCGGCGCGTCCGAAGACCTGATTGCCCAGATGCGCGCCGAATATGGCCTCGACAAACCCGTCTGGCTGCAACTGCTGATCTACGTCGGCAAGATCTGCACAGGCGATTTCGGCTTTTCCTACTACTTCAAGCAACCCGTGCTGAACCTGATCCTGCAACGCCTGCCCGCCACGATCCTGCTGGTCGTGTCGGCTTTGGTCCTCGCCGTCGTCATCGGCACGTTGATGGGCATCTTTTCCGCGAAAAAGCCCAAGGGGATCCTCAGCCATTTCGTCACGATCTTTTCGCTGGTCGGATATGCCGCGCCGGTGTTCTGGACCGGGCTGATGCTGCTGATCCTGTTCGCCTCGATCATCCCGATGTTCCCGGTCTCCGGCATGATGAACGTGCGCGGCAATGACACCTGGTACGGCGCGGTGCTGGACGTGCTGCATCACCTGGTCCTGCCCGCCGTGACGCTGGCCTCGATCTACATCGCCACCTATTCGCGCCTGTCGCGCGCCTCGATGCTGGATGTGCTCGGCTCGGACTATATCCGCACCGCCCGCGCCAAGGGGTTGAACGAACGTCGCGTCGTCTTCGGCCACGCCCTGCGCAACGGCCTGATCCCGGTCGTGACGATGATCGGCCTGCAATTCGGCCAGCTTTTTGCCGGGGCCGTCCTTGTGGAAACGGTGTTCAACTGGCCCGGTCTGGGGCGTCTGGCGTTTGAATCGATCCTGCGCCGCGACTACCCGACGCTGCTGGCCATCCTGTTCTTCTCCGCCATCCTCGTCATGGTCGCCAACATCCTGACCGACCTCGCCTATGGGCGCATCGACCCGCGTATCGGCGGCCCCCGCCGCAAGAAAGCCAAGCCGCGCGCCGCAGGAGCAACCCAATGACCGACACCACCGCGACCCTGCCCCAAAGCGGCCCCGAACCGATCGGGCCGAAACCCGCCCACCCGGTGACGGAATTCATGCGCGCCTTTGCCCGCAACCAATCTGCGATCATCGGCCTTGTCCTGCTGGCGATCATGCTGGGCACCACGTTCATCGGGCCATTTCTCTATCCGGTCGATCCCTATTCGATGGTCGACCTGCCCTTCGCCCCGCCGGGCGGCGAATACGCCCCCCTCGGCACCGATTACCTTGGCCGTGACATGCTGGCCGGGATCATCGAGGGCGGCCGCGCCACCCTGGCCGTCGGCGCGGCAGCGGCGGTGATCTCGGTCGTCATCGGCATCCTCGTCGGCTCTTTCGCGGGCTTTTTCGGCGGCGCGGTCGACGCGGTGCTGATGAAGGTCACCGAATTCTTCCAGATCCTGCCCACCCTGTTGCTGGCCATGGTGCTGGTCACGATATTCGGCGCCTCTCTGGTCACCATCACCTTCGCCATCGGCGCGGTCAGCTGGCCGCAGGTGGCCCGCCTTGCCCGCGCCGAATTCATGCGCATCCGCAAGCTCGACTATGTCGCCGCCGCCCGCACCTCTGGCGCCCGCAACGCCTACCTGATCTTCCGTGTCATCCTGCCTGCCGCGCTGCCGCCGCTGATCGTCGCCGCGGGCCTCGCCGTCGGGGCCGCCATCCTGTTCGAGGCGGGCCTGTCCTTTCTGGGCCTCGGTGATCCCAACACGATGAGCTGGGGCCTGATCATCGGCCAGAACCGCAACTACCTGCTGGATGCCTGGTGGACGGTGACCCTGCCCGGCGTCGCGATCTTTATCACGGTCCTCGCCATCTCGCTGGTCGGCGACGGCATCAACGACGCCCTCAACCCCAAACTGCGGAGGCGATGAACCATGGACCCCGTCCTCGAAGTCAAAGACCTGAAAGTCGGCGTCGACACCGGCAAATCCGTGCAATCCGTGCTGGACGGCGTCTCGCTGCGACTCTTCCCCGGCAAGACCCTCGGTGTGGTCGGGGAATCCGGCTGCGGCAAATCCATGACGGCGCTGGCCACCATGGGCCTGCTGCCGGATCGGTTTGCCGTCACCGGCGGCTCGATCACCCTGGCAGGCGAAGACCTGTTGGCGGCGAAACCGTCGCGCCTGCGCCAGCTGCGCGGCAATGCCATGTCGATGATCTTTCAGGAGCCGATGACGGCCCTGAACCCGGTCCTGACCGTCGAACGCCAGATCACCGAAGTGATCGAGCTGCACCAGAAGAAATCCAGCGCCGAGGCGCGCGAGATCGCGCTGGAAATGCTGCGCGCCGTGCAGATCCCCGGTCCCGAAGATCGCCTCGCCGCCTATCCGCACGAACTGTCGGGCGGTATGCGCCAACGGGTCATGATCGCCATCGCGCTGGCCTGCCGCCCAAAGGTCATCATTGCCGACGAACCGACCACCGCGCTCGACGTCACGGTGCAGGCCCAGATCTTCCGCCTGCTGCGCGACCTGCAGATGCAGACCGATACCGCGATCATGCTGATCACCCACGACCTCGGCGCGGTCGCCGAAATGGCCGATGATGTCGCCGTTCTCTACGCCGGCAAATGTGTCGAGAGCGGCACCGTCGAGGCGATCCTCGGCGCCCCTGCCCACCCCTATACGCGCGGGCTGATGTCGTGCACCCCGCGCCTGCGCCTCGGCGCGGCGGCAAATGATCCGCAGGCCGAAGGTCTTGGCGAAATCCCCGGCATGGTCCCCCCGCTCGGTCGCTTTCCCAAGGCGTGCCGTTTCGCACCGCGCTGCGCACTGGCCGATGACCGATGCCATACCGACACGCCACCGACGTACGAGACCGCCCCCGGACACAGCGCGCTCTGCTGGAAACCCACCGCCGAAAAGGCCGTCGCATGAAACCTCTGCTCGATGTCAGGGACCTCAAGGTCCACTTCCCCCTCGCCTCCGGCCAGACTGTGCACGCCGTCGATGGCGTCACCTTTTCCGTCAACGAAGGCGACAGCTTCGGCATCGTCGGGGAATCGGGCTCGGGAAAATCCACGACGGCCCAAGCCCTTATGCGTTTGGTCGACCCGGTTGCAGGCACCATGCAATTGGAAAAGCACGACCTCTCGTCGCTTGACGGCGAACCCCTGCGCACCATCCGCCACATGATGCAGATGGTCTTTCAGGATCCCTATTCCTCGCTCAATCCGCGCCTGCGCGCAGGGCAGGCCGTGCGCGAACCGCTTGACCTGATGGGCCTCGGCCCGGTGCGCGGCCGGGAAAACCGCGTTGACGAGATGTTCCGCCAGGTCGGCCTGCACCCCGATGCCAAGCGATTGTTTCCACACCAGTTTTCGGGCGGTCAGCGACAACGCCTTTGCATCGCCCGCGCCATGGTGACGGAACCCCGCCTAATCGTCTGTGACGAGCCCGTTTCGGCGCTCGACGTGGCGATCCAGGCACAGATCCTCAACCTGCTGAAACGTCTGCAAAAAGACAAGCGCCTCACCTATGTCTTCATCTCTCACGACCTCGCCGTGGTGCAGCACATCTGTACCCATGTCGCAGTGATGTACCTGGGTGAATTCGTCGAACAGGCCCCGACGGGCCAGCTCTTTGCCGCAGCGAAACACCCCTACACCTGGTCGCTGATGGCCGCTGCCCTGTCCCCCGACGACCGCTCGCGCGCAGGGGCACGCTTTACCGTCACGGGCGAACCGCCATCGCCCATCAACCCACCCAAGGCCTGCCGCTTTGCCGGGCGCTGCCCCTTCGCGACCGACCGCTGCCGCACTGAAAAGCCGGCGCTTCGCGATTTTGGCAACGGACATCGCGTCGCCTGCCACTATGCAGGCGAGCTCACCCCCCCATTGCCCGAGCTCGCCGCCACGGCCTGAGAGGGCAAACCTCAAGAACCCGGACGTGCAACGCCACCCCCGGTAACTCATCCTGGCGGGCCCTGTCGCCTCAGGGCAGGGCCCATCGGTCGGTTTGACAGGCGCTTTCCCCCGATATTGCCGCACGCACGGTTTGCATCCTATCCTCCGAACGACTAGATCAAGTGCCAGTTCACCAAGGACGCGGCCCGTGACCAATCACCTCTATCAGAACGATTTGCCCGACGGCCTTGACCTTGGTCCTGTTGTCGCGATCGATTGCGAAACCATGGGCCTCAATCCGCACCGCGACCGGCTCTGTGTCGTGCAGATGTCGGGCGGCGACGGAAATGCCCACATGGTGCAGATCGCCGTTGGCCAGACCGAGGCGCCGAACCTCTGCGCGATGCTGACCGACCCGGATGTGCTCAAGCTCTTTCACTTCGGTCGTTTCGACATTGCGGCGATGTTCAACGCCTTCGGCGCGCTTGCGGCACCGGTGTATTGCACCAAGATTGCCAGCAAGCTGGTGCGCACCTACACCGACCGGCACGGCCTCAGGAACCTGACCCAGGATCTGCTACAGACCGATATCTCCAAGCAGCAGCAGATGAGCGATTGGGGCGCGCCTCAACTGACCGCCGCCCAGCTTGACTATGCAGCCTCGGACGTTCTCCACCTGCACCGATTGCGGGATGAACTCGATGCGCGGCTGGCGCGCGAAGGGCGTACCGATCTTGCTCAGTCCTGTTTCGACTTTCTGCCCACGCGGGCCCGCCTCGACCTGGCTGGCTGGGCGGATGTCGATATCTTCGCGCATATGTAGGTGGCACGGCTGGTGGCGCGTTCCGCAAAATCCTATTCCCGCGCCGTGGCCTGGCTCAAGGTCATTCTGCCACTCAGCGCCATGGGCATCCTGTCGACGCTCTTCCTGCTCTCGCGCAACCACGATCCGAATGCCGAATTGCCCTATTCCAACATCGACCTGCGGGATGCAGCGCGCAGCGAACGCGTGACCAAACCCACCTTTTCGGGCACCAACGAAACAGGCGACCTGATCGCGTTTACCGCCGATAGCGCCCGCCCGGATGCCGATCACCGGCAAGAGGCGGAAAATGTCGCCTCGGAAATCAATCTGACCTCGGGTGAGACGATCAATTTCATCGGGGATCATGGCATCATCGATCAGTCGATCGATACAGCGACATTGCTGGGGGGCGTCGTCATCACCTCCTCCACAGGCTACCGCATCCGAACCGAGGCCCTCGACTCCGGCATGAGAGAGGTTCATGCGGAATCCAAGGGGCCGATCAAGGGCGATGGCCCCCCCGGCACGTTTTCGGCAGGTCGGATGGTGCTGACATCAGATCCTGCCACGGGTGATGCGTATTTGGTTTTCACCGAAGGTGTGAAACTGGTATACGACCCCGACAAGCCTCAGGAGTAACCCCCTTTGACCGCTGTTGAAATGGCCGTGAGCCGCCCGTTCCGCGCCGCGCTCATGGCGTGCCTCGCCGCAGTCCCGCTGGCGCTGCCTGTTGCCCTGCCGACGGCGCTGCTGATCGCACGACCGGCCACAGCCCAGGAAACCAGTATCAGTTTCGGCACTGGCAGCAGCGATACAAAGGCCCCGATCTATGTCGATTCGGACCAGCTCTCGGTCAGCCAGACCGATGGAACAGCGGTGTTTGAAGGCAACGTCAAGGTCGCGCAAAACGACATGAAGCTTTCCGCGCCCCGCGTCCTGGTCGTCTACAACGAAGCCGGCGACGAGATCGAGCGCCTAGAGGCGACAGGCGGCGTCACCCTCGTCAGCGGCGAAGATGCCGCCGAAGGCGACCGGGCGGACTACGACGTGGTCAACGGCAACATCGTCATGCGTGACAACGTGCTCCTGCTTCAGGGCAACAGCACCATTGCCTCCGACATCATGCACGTCGATCTCGACTCCGGCTCGGCCCGGATGGAGGGTCGCGTGCGCACGGTCCTGCAAAGCGGCAAGGACTGACCGATGGACCTGCCCCCCCCTGCGGCGAAGCCCTCGCTGACGGTAACCGAAGGCGACCACGGGCTGCGAATCGAAGGCCTGCGCAAGTCCTACAAGAAACGCGTCGTGATCCGCGATGTCACCATGTCCCTGGATCGTGGCGAAGTGGTGGCGCTGCTGGGTCCGAACGGGTCGGGCAAGACCACCAGCTTCTACGCCATTGCAGGTCTGGTCGTACCCGAGGGGGGCCGCGTCACGCTGGATGGAATCGATGTCACCGGCCTGCCGATGTACCGGCGTGCAAAACTCGGTATCGGCTACCTGCCCCAGGAAATGTCCATCTTTCGCGGCATGAACGTCGAAGACAATATCGCCGCGATCCTGGACATCACCCATAGTGACGGCCACAAGAAACGCGAACGCCTCGAAGAATTGCTGTCGGAATTTTCCATCGAACACCTGCGCCGCGCGCCCGCGCTGGCGCTGTCAGGTGGCGAACGCCGCCGCGTTGAAATTGCCCGCTGCCTGGCGGCAGAACCCAAGTACCTCCTGCTCGATGAACCCTTTGCAGGCGTCGATCCGATTTCCGTGCAGGATATCCGCCACCTCGTCTCCGACCTCAAGAAACGGGGAATCGGGGTGCTGATCACCGATCACAATGTGCGCGAGACGCTCGAGATCGTGGATCGCGCCTACATTCTGCACGATGGCAAGGTTCTGATGTCGGGCACACCGGACGAAGTCGTGCAGAACGACAACGTCCGCCGCGTCTACCTTGGCGACAGCTTCCGCATCAGCTGACGCTGGCAAAACCCTCCGGCAAAAAGCCGAAAACCGCTGATGCAGAATGGCCTTAGGCGGTTTTCACCGACGGCCCGGAACGCCTGCCTTGCAAGGGCGGCGCACCACTCAGCGGTCCCTTGGCTGGCGCCCCCTGGCAAGATCGCTAACGGCGCGGCAACCGATCACAGCACATTTCATTGACAGACGATGGCCTCTTATCCTCAAATGATGACATGACAGTAACGCGTTACGCCATAGTGACACCCGGTACCCGCCTCGGCGGCTCGACCGGGATCGTGGCAGCGGGGCTGTCGTTTTTCCGCAGCATTCGGACCTGAGCGTTCCGGCGGCCACTGCCGCAGGATCACGCCCGAATTGTCATGAAGAGGAGACGGAATGCGCTACCAGATCACAGGCAAACAGATCGATATCGGCGATGCCCTTCAGACCCACGTCAAGGACGGTCTGGGGACAGCGGTTGCCAAGTATGCAGAAAGGCCGACCGACGCGCAGATCACATTTTCCAAAAGCGCCCACGAATTCATCTGTGAAGCCACTGTTCACCTCAGCACCGGGCTGACCGCACAGGCCAAGGCGCGCGCACCTGAAATCTATGCGGCATTTGAGGCATGTTCCGATAAAATGGAAAAACAACTGCGCCGTTACAAGCGTCGGTTGAAAGATCACCACAAAACGCGTGCTGAGCCGGTTGAACTTCTGGGCGCCTCCTCATATATCCTCGCCTCGGACGAAGTTGACGAGGATTCGGAGCCGGAAACGCTGCAACCTGTCATCGTCGCAGAGATGGAGACACAGATTCCGTCGCTCTCGGTCGGTGAAGCCGTCATGCACATGGAACTGGCCGGCGCTCCGGTGCTGGTGTTCCGCAAGGAAGGCAAGGACGGGATCAACGTTGTCTACCGACGCGACGACGGAAATATCGGCTGGATCGATCCACGCAGTTAGACATCTGGGCCCCGCCGTCGGCGGGCCCACTCGAAGCAGACAAGAGGCAGGATGAAACTGTCACAGATTCTAAAGCCGGAAGCGATCAAGGTGATTGCGTCGGCTTCCAGCAAGAAGCGCCTCTTGCATGACATCGGGGAACTGGCCCAGTCCGCACATGGACTGGACCAGAACCGCGTTGTCGAAGCCTTGCAGGAGCGTGAAAGCCTTGGCCCCACCGGGGTCGGTCACGGCGTGGCATTGCCACATGCGCGCCTGTCCGGCATCGAGCGGGTTCAGGGTGCCTTTATCGTGCTGGAAAGACCGGTCGATTTCGATTCGATCGACCGGCTGCCGGTCGATCTTGTCTTTGCCCTCTTCGCGCCGGAAGAGGCTGGTGTCGAACACCTGAAGGCGTTGGCCCTGGTGTCGCGCAGTCTCCGTGATCTGGCGCTGTGCAAGAAGCTGCGCGCCAATCAGGACCCTGCGACGCTATATGCGATCCTGACGTCTGATCAGAACATGCAGGCCGCCTAGTCGGCTCGCCTCTCTTGCCAGGTTCATGAAAAAAGGGCCCCATCCGGGGCCCTGTTGCATTTCAATAAGGCGATGATGGGCTTCAGGCATAGGCATATGGCCCGCCTTGCGCCAACGCCGCCTTGTACGCCGGGCGCGCATGAATCCGATCCAGCCATTCCATCGTGGCCGGGCGCGACCCGTCAAGACCGGCGCGGCTGCAAGCAGCCTCCAGCGGAAAACTCATCATCACGTCCGCGCCACCGATCTGTTCGCCCGAAAACCACTCCTGCCGCGACAGCGTGGCTTCGACGAAATCCAGATGCACCTCAATCATCGGCTGCACCTTCCTGACAGCCAGACGCCCCATGATCGGCACCCGCCTCATGGCCAGTTTCAGCAACAGCGGCGGCATCAGCGACCCTTCGGCGTAGTGCATCCAGTACCGATACCGCAGAGCCTCTGCAGGATCGTCGGGCGGCCCCATCCGACCCCCGGCCAGGTCGATCAGATACTCCACGATCACGGCGGTCTCAGCGACCGTCAGGTTCGCCTCTTCGTCAACGACCACCGGCGATTTGCCCAAGGGATGCACCTTTTTCAGCGCGGCCGGGGCCAGCATCGTCTTGGGATCACGTTGATAGCGCGTGATCGTATAGGGCAGCTCCAATTCCTCCAGCAGCCACAGAACCCGCTGTGACCGAGAGTTGTTGAGGTGATGAACAGTGATGGAAATGATCCGGCCTCCCGTCGACGACATGTCCCGGTTTCGGGCTGTCAATTCAGCCTGTCATCCCGTCGTCGGCGCGTCAACGCACACCCTGCCAGGGGCCAAAGCCAAAGGTCATGTAGTCGCGCTGATACACCTCTGCGACGCGCGCTTCGACCTCCGCGTCATAGATTACATTCAACGCATAGGGCAGCTCCGCACCCGCAGCCGGGTCGGACAGTGGGTGATCACCCCCCCCTGCCCGGCGGGCCAACGCCGGCAAGTGCAGCGTGATTTCGTCTTCGCGCACCAGCTGATCCGGCAGGGCAAACTGCGCCATCCCCTCAAGCATCGCCGATTGCGTTGCCCAATGCGGATCGACACGCAGGCCGGATTGCCCGGACAGGTTGATCTTCAGAAAATCAAGAAACGCCAGGAACGCGGCCTTGTGGTGATGCGGTGCATAGCCTGCATCCACCACCTCGGGTATCGGCAGGTTGAACCGCTGCCGCAAGACCTTGCGTATCTCGGCAAAGGCCCCCGGCCCCGTCGACAGGATCTTGTCGCAGAAAACCGCATGGGCCCGCGCAACCGGATGACGCAACACGGCGAAACTTCGGTGCCCAGGATGCGCCCGCTTCCACTGGCGCAGGGATTTCTGGCTGAAGCCCTCGATCACGCCATCCTTGTCCAGCGTGGCCATCCAGCGCGTGACCGCGGCCTCCGGTCCGCCCTTGATCGGCATGTACAGAATTCCCGCCGCCGCCACGAAGGACGGCACCTGCGGGCCACGGCGCGGTTCGAAGTTGGGCGTGCGCGACAGGTTGAACCGATCCAACCGCGCCAGCACGTCCTCCATTTCCGCGAAATTTTCGACCTTGTCCGCCAGCGCCGATGGGTTCTGCACCTTCATGTCCCGGTCCAGCGTCTCCAGCCGGCCCGCCACCCCCAGAAAGGCCGCGAGGCCATTCATCACGGCAACGCTCTGCAAATCCTCGTAATCCAGATAAAACGCGGTCTGCCCACTGACCTGCAAGGCATTCAGCAGTCGCACCTGAAAGGCCTGAAGCCTGCCCAGGTGCGCCGCGAATTCATCCGCGTCGAACGCCACCGTTTCGGCGCGGCGGCGGCGCACATCCGTCAGCTTCCACTGTCCCGTGGCCTGCGCGATCTTCCAGCTGACATAACTTTCCGCAGGATTGCGCGTCAGGACGATCTTGGCACAGGCCGGATCCTTCAACACATGCTCAAGCGCGCGTGGATCATGATCGTGGAAGAACCGGAAACCGTTCAGCCCCGGCGCGCTTTGCATCCGCGCCAGCAGCTGGCCCGGGTCGCGATCCCTCTCGGCCTGACTGATCCCAAGGCAGCTGTCACGATTGGGATAGCTGATGAAATGCGGATTGAACGCCTCTCCCAGGCAATTGACCCCCTCCAGCGCATTCAGGTTGGCCTCCAGAAAGTTGGATCCGGTGCGCATTTCCGCGAACACGACAAATGAGGAGAACTGGGGCATCTGTCGCTACCTTTGAATGGGGTAAGGTTTGCGCACCGGCTTGATAACAAAGGGTATATCGTCGGACGACGCCGGGAAATCGCCCATCAGGTAGGGGTGCATACCCTGATTTTTAAGATCCTGAAGAAACTGGCCGAAACCGGTCAGGTCCACCATCTTGGGCACTTCGGTCAGGCGGCGACCATGGTGGCTGATCTCTTCGATCGCGGCCTGCAACGGCTCCATCGGGGAATCGACGAAGTCCGCCATCGACCAGATGTGAAAGTGCCCCTTGGAATAGGGAGAGCGCAGGGCATTGATGAATTCGCTCTCGACCTTCTGCAACCACGCGGCCTCGCGCCGGATCTCGACAAAGCTGCGGTTGGATTGGAACAACGGCACCGCCCAGGCCCCCGAGATGACCGAGATCTGGGCGTTGGCATCCTTTGCCATGTCCCAGGCGACATCCTGGTTGGCCCGCGGTCCATATTGAAAACACTGGCGCTGTCCCCGCGTGTTCCAGATCAGGTTGGTCAGAAAATCGCGTGCATTGTAGTCGCGCAACCTGGCAGACGACATCAAGGCGCCGTTGATCACGCTTTGGCCCCCGGCAAATTGCGCGTCCTCCGGCCCAAAGACGTGGCCATGCACCTGGCACCCCGTCGTGCGGGCCAACCAGCCCTCGAAATCCTCGAAAAGCTCCGAAAATCCTTGGAAAACTGAATATTTCGCCCCCGTCAGGCCATTTTCCCAGCCGTCGTTGGGATAGCGGCTCTGCATGTACAGGCCGGGTCGCCCGCGCGTGCGCCGCTCCACGGCCTTGGAAAAGATGCGGTCGATCTTGCCAGGGTTCGGTTCTGTCCGCTTCATCGCCGCCCCGGCATCGGTCAGAAAGGCATCGTACAGACGATTGGCCCGCGGCCAGATCTTTCGCGCGACAAAGCAATCGGAACGCCGCAGCAGTTGCAGGTGATCGTCGTAGAAGATGTGCGGTTTGCCCTGGAAATCGAATTTCGAAAGGGTCAGGGACCGGCTCTCGATGTGGCTGGAATAGATCCGCGCAAGCGACTGGAAATAGCTTTCATCCGGGATCCATACCTTCTTGAAATACTTGTCGAACGTCGGCCGCATCGAATCCCCCAGAATCGAAGACAGCGTCGCCCGCGACAGGCACCACCACTGGCTGCCCATATGGGGCACCAGGCCATTGGGCATCACGCGGCGAAACCGTGTCCGGCGCTGCACCCCGACGTACCAGTCAAAGGCCTTGCGATGCCTTTTCCACGAAAACGGAAACCGCAGGGTAAAGCGTTCCTCGTCCAGCCCCCCCACCGTCCAGGGCACATCCGCCGTCGTCGCGCTTTCGATGAAATCGGTCTGCGGACGCGCGGCGAGATAATTGATCAGCTCGGCAACGGGGCGCAACGGCAGGCAGGACCCGGATGTAAGATAGACATGGCGCACATCGGGATAGCTGGCCAACATCATTTCGCTGGCATCCTGCGTGGCCGCCACAAGGCCCCATGTGCCCCATTCACAGCGGTAACGCCGGGAAAAATGGATCGTCGCGATATCCGACAGCGACTTGCGGAATGCAGCATAGGTCTTGCCAGGCACATTTCGGTCGCAGTGGATGACTATGGGACAACCCGCCGCAGACCAGTGTCGCGCGACCTGCTCCGCCCGATCCAGGGCAGAATGCACCAGCATGACAATGCCAACACTCAAACGCGCACCCTTTTCCTACGCCCAGTTCCCCTTGGACATCAGCCCCAGTATTTCTAGCTGCCGCCAGTTAATATACTTTTCCGACCATTTGCACCAAAGCTCCGGGTCTGCCTTCATCCTTGCGTGATAAGCTTGGTATTCGCGGCTGCCGCCGTAGTGCTGGCGCCGCGACAGTTCCTCCTCGGCCTTGCTCCCGAACGTGTCGAGAAACTTGGTATGCAGCAAGATGCCACTGGCCTTTTCCCCGCCCCATTCGTCGAACACCAGGTTCAGACCGCGCGGCAGCAGCATGTGGGTCGAACTGACATAGGCATAGGACCGGTCCCACCGCACCAGCGGGATCTTGTTCAGCGCCGGTGCCATCGCAGGCCGATCCGCGAAAAAGACCCGCGTGCGCGGACCACCCTGAATCCAGAGGTTGCCGTATTTCCAGTTTCGCTGAACCGTGTAATTGCCCGAATCGAACCAGGCCGCGATGTCCAGAGGGTTCTGCCCGGCCCGATAGGGCTGCGCGGTCAACGGTCCCTTGGGGTACATATCCAGCAGCATGGCCGAGAATGACTTGATCGACGATGCATCCAGCCAGTCGGTCAGCGCGCTCAGCGGTCGCGTCTCGCAGAAAGGATAGACAAAGAATTCATCGGGATCGACCACCAGCGTCCAGTGACCGTGGCCATAGCGCGCCTGCAATCCATTGAGCCAGTCGACGCCAAAGCGCGCCTTCTTGTAGCTCGCCTCGGTGTGCCAGACGCTACAGTCGGGCTGCGCGCTCAGAAACTCGGCCGAGCCGTCGTCGCTGCCATTGTCGACAAAGAAAAAGTGGTTGACCCCGAGGTCGCGATAATACGTCAGGAAATACGGCAAGCGCAGCTGTTCGTTTCGCAAGGTAGAGAACAGCAAAATGTCCTGCGGGCGGATCTTGGCGCTGCGGTCGACGATACAGCGCAACTCCCGCTGCTTGCGAAAGGCGCGAAAAAGCCACCGCCTTCGCTCGGCCCTCAACTGGTAACGCTGTGAAAACCCCACCCCGCCCTCTTTCGCCGCCCCGCGTGCGCCGGCACGTCATTTCCCCGCGTCGAAATTCCGGCAGGAAAAGGCTATCAGATAATGGTTAATAGAATATTGATGTGTGCGTCCCAAGGGGCAAAACGCTGCTCGGCCTCTGCCGCGATCTCGGGGTCCAGCGGCCGCCTGTCGCGGTCGGACAAATCGCGGATCACCCGTTGCCAGGCGGCCCTGTCCTGCGGCGCAAGGTACACCGCCACAGGGCCCAGAACCTCGCGCAGCACCGGCAGGTCGGAACAGATCGGCTGGGTCCCCAGCACCGCGGCTTCGGCGGGGGGCAGGCCAAAGCCCTCGGCCAGGCTGGGAAACAGGCTGGCGTGCGCCCCTTGCGTCAGGGCCGCCAGCGCCCCATCGCTCAGGCCCGCGACCTCGATGATATTGGCACCCGAGCCGCCGAGCTGGTCCAGCCGGGCAAGGACAGCCTCGTTGCGCCAGCCGCGCGCGCCGCAGATCACCAGAACGGGCATCTTCGCCGCCGGAACCTCGGACTCGAGCGCGGCCCAGACATCCAGCAGCAGGGCGTGGTTCTTGCGCGGTTCGATGGTGCCCGTGACCACGAAATAAGGGCGGTCCGGCGGCAGGCCCGCCGGTACCTCGTCCGGTCGGGGCACAGGGCGCGCAACGCCCAACCCCAGCACACGGATGCCCGGCGCGCCGGGGCCCAGATGCACCCTCAGGCGGTCCCGCGTCCCCCCCGAGTTGCACAGGATCAGGTCCGCACCGCCCGCCACATCCAGCATCCTGCGAAACCGGGCCACGCTGCCATCTCGTTGAAACTGGGGGTAATCCAGCGGAATCGTATCGTGCAAAAACACGCAGATCCGCACAGCCGGCACCTGTCGCACCGCCCGCATCACCCGCGCGCTCAGGTTCGAATGGCCGACGTTAAGATAGGTCGTGCCACGGGGCAGCAACCGGCGCAGCATAGCGCCCAGCCCCCACCGGGACGACCGTGCCCAGCCGTGCCGCCATAGATCCGCCTGTGCCCGCTGTTGGTCCCTGCTCAGCCTGCGGGCCAGCGCAAAGGCCCCGCGCGCCCGGCCCCAGGGCGCCTCTCCGCACAATCGTCCGCGCAGGGCCAGCAGCCCGGCCTGGTCCATCAGGACATAGCCCGGCGCGACCCGCGCCAGCCCGAACAGCGGCACGCCGTCGTCCAGCAAGGCTGAAAGATATGCGGCCTCGACCCGGTCAACCCCGGTCAGGCCACGACCTGCGCGACTGGTCAGTCGTGTGACATCCAGCAGCCGCGCAGGCGGAGTATTATTTGTCGTAATGCCCAGTCCGATGCCACCGCCATGCGTCCGTGATCATAGTATTCATCGTCGAACGTGTCGGTGTCCATCCCAACTCCGTTTCCGCACGGCTCGACCCGGACACCAGCTTCGTGCAATCGCCGGGCCGGCGCGGACCTTCCTCGTACGGTACGTCGCGGTTGGTCACCGCGTTGGACTGCGCGATCACCTCGCGCACGGAAAACCCCTCTCCGGTGCCAAGGTTGAACACGCGGCTGCCCTTGCCATCCAGCAACCAGCGCAACCCAAGGACATGCGCATCGACCAGGTCGCAGACATGCACGTAATCCCGGATGCAGGTTCCGTCGGGGGTGTCGTAGTCCGTGCCGAACACCGTCAGCGCGGGCCGCGTGCCCTCGATCGCCTCCAGCATGATCGGGATCAGGTGCGTCTCGGGGCGGTGATGTTCACCCACTTCCGCATCCGGGTCGCCGCCCGCCACGTTGAAATAGCGAAAGATCACGTGGTTCATCCCGTAGGCCGCCGCGAAGTTGTCCAGGATATCCTCGACCGCCTTCTTTGACGCGCCATAGGCGTTGATCGGCAGTTGCACGCTGTTTTCGTCCAGCACCACGTTGTCCTGTTCGCCATAGGTCGCGCAGGTCGACGAAAAGACAAAGTTCATGCAACTGGCCGCCGCGGCGGCTTCGATCAGGTTCAGCGACCCACCGACGTTATTGCGCCAGTACAGCCCCGGTTCCTTCATGCTTTCGCCAACCTGGCTCAGCGCGGCGAAATGCATCACCGCAACCGGCTGATACTTGGCAAACACCTCGTCCAGCCGCTGTCGATCCAGCAGATCGCCTTTTTCAAATGGTCCGAATTTGACGGCGTCTTCCCAGCCCGTCACCAATGAGTCAAAAGTGACCGGAACAAACCCGGCCTTTTTCAATGCCTTGCAGGCGTGCGAGCCGATATAGCCCGCACCCCCTGTTACAAGAACGTGATCCAAAATATATGCTCCGAGGCTTTATTGCGCTGCGTGGCCGACATGCATGATGTCTTCCAGGAAACCTTTCAACTCGTCACGCAAATCTTCACGCCCCAACCCGAACGACACCGTCGCCTGCAGGAACCCGGCCTTGGAGCCGCAATCGAACCGCTGCCCGTTAAAGCGGAAGCCATTCACCTCGCGGCCTGCCTTGATCTCGTCCGCGATGGCGTCGGTCAGCTGAATTTCGCCCCCGGCACCGGTTTTCAGATCGTCGAGGTTCTTCATGATCTGCGGCGTCAGCAGGTAGCGCCCGATCACGGCCAGGTTCGACGGCGCGGTGCCCTCTTTCGGCTTCTCGACCATGCCCTTGACCGACACGACGTCGCCCTTGTCTTCCTTCACGTCCAGGATCCCGTAGGAACTGGCCTTTGCGGCAGGCACTTCCATCGCCGCAACCATGCAGGCGGGGTCTTCCTCGAACGCTTCGACCATCTGCTGAAGGCAGGGCTTTTCAGCCGAGATCACGTCGTCGGGCAGCAGGACGGCAAAGGGTTCGTCCCCGATCAGGCGACGGGCGCACCAGACCGCGTGACCCAGGCCCAGCGCCCTGTGCTGACGGATATAGGCAATCGCGCCGCTATCCATGTAGGTGGATTTCAGCACATCCAGCAGCTCGGTCTTGCCCTTCTTGTTCAGCTCGTCTTCCAGCTGGGGGGCATAGTCGAAATAATCTTCCAGCGCGGATTTGCCGCGCGAGGTGACAAAAATGAATTCGGTAATGCCTGCGGCCCGGGCTTCGTCGATGGCATATTGGATCAGCGGACGATCTACCAACGTCATAATCTCTTTGGGTACCGATTTGGTGGCGGGCAGGAAACGCGTCCCCATCCCTGCGACCGGAAAGATAGCTTTGGTGATCTTGTTCTTCACGCTGTGCCCTCAACTCATTCGTTGGTGCCCGTATTACACGGGCTTTGTAACATGAACCGTGCAATCGAAGCACGAGTTCCAGATTAAAAAAGTGACGAAACCCCTGCGAGTTTCTCTAATATGACCATGACCTAGCCAAGTGGCGCGTTCCATCTCTGCCGGACAATCCGCCCGGTTTCGCGCGAAACCCTGCTGGAAAATCGCCAAAGGGTGATCGCTTTGTCAGAACGCAGACTCTTGCCGAATGTTCCCCCACTCTGAACCCAGACGCCGAAGGTGGTCATCCTGACCCTATGGTACAGAGTTGTCGGAGAAAAGACGAAGAGTGTCACCGGACGCCCTTCGCGTGCCAACTGTTCCGCCTGCTCAAGTTTGCCGCGCCACCCGATCCATCGCGCCGCCAAGACAAGCGGTTCGCCAACACGACGCGACCGGAACGGGCGGAATGCCGCCGCAGACGCCGGCAGGGGGACAAGGTCCGGGCATTCCCGCTGCATCCCCTCGGCGAGCCCTGCGTCGAATCCCGCCAGCAGCCGCCCCACATCGCGTGGCTCCAGCCGCCCCGAAACCATCTGCGCGACCAGGCTGCGCCGACGCCGCGCCCGCAGCCGGGCAATGGCGGCCTGCCGCTCGGGCGCGGGGCAATGGCGGCGCAGGAAAACGGCGGTGCTGGCCCCGACCTCGTGCAGATCACGCGCGACGCCGCTGGCACGGCGGGTGGCGCTTTCTGCGGGGTGATGGTGCACCTCGGCCAGCGGCACGACGGCGCTGACGATCCCCCGCTCGGCCAGGCGCAGGTTCAGATCGGCGTCCTCAAGGTAGAACCGATAGGCCGGATCGAACCCGCCGAGCTGCGCCAGCACGCTTCGGCGAAACGCCATATTGGTGCCCTCGGTCTTGATCCCTGCGCCGGGTTCTGTCGTCAGGCACGTGATCTCCTGTGCATCCACCGACACCGGCCGCGTCTCGGCGCACCGGTCGACCGAGGCTGCCGTGAACTGATGGCTGATCCCGTTGCGTGCCCGCACGAACCCGCCCGCCGCCGCCACCTCGGGCCGGGCAAAGGCCTGCGCCAGATGCGCCAGCCAGCCCGGTTCGGGCACCGAATCATCGTCGAGAAAGGCGATCACCTCGCCCGCCGCCGCAGCCACCCCCAGGTTGCGTGCGACCGCGATGTTGGCGACGTCGCAGGCCACCTGCTTGACCTCGTCCGCCAGCCCGGAACGGGCCACCGCCGCCAACCCATCCGGATCGGCGACGACGATGATCTCGTAGGCGTCATACGCCAGACGGCTCAGCCCGGTCAGGCACAGCCCCAGCGCGGCCGGACGTCCCCGGCTGACCACGATGACACTGAAACGAAGGGATGCCGATCCTGGCTGCATGGCCGCGATGCCCCGTGGATCAGGCCTTTTTCAGATCCACGCCGGGGGCGTAGGCGATAAAGAACGAATTGGCATAGCCATCCTTGCCGTAGGCCAGCGGCGCGTGGGTGTCGAAATCCACCACCGCGCCCCCCGCACCGGCCAGCACCGCGTGACCCGCCGCCGTATCCCACTCCATCGTGCGCCCGACGCGCGGATACAGGTCCGCCTCGCCCGTGGCGACCAGGCAGAACTTCAGCGACGACCCCGCCGAGGTGCTGTCCTTGACGCTATACTTGTTGATGTAATCTTCCGTCGCCTGATCGCGGTGCGATTTCGACGCGACGACCACCAGCGCGTCGTTGTCCGGGCTGGACACCCTGATCGGCGTGACCTCACCCACCGTGTCGACGTCAAAGGGCGCGGCTTCCTCCACCGTCGTGCCATCGGCCAGGGTATAGAACATGCGGTCCTTGGCGGGCGCATAGACCACGCCGCGTGTCGGAGTGCCGTTTTCGACCAGCGCGATATTGACCGTGAAATCGCCGCGCCGGTTGATGAATTCCTTGGTGCCGTCCAGCGGATCGACGATCAGGAACGTGGCCGCGCTTTCCTTGTGCGACTCGGCCTGTTCCTCGGTCACCAGCAGCACGTCGGGAAATTCCGCGCGCAGCCCTGCCGAAATCAGCGCATCTGCCGCTTCATCCGCTGCCGTCACCGGACTGTCGTCCGACTTCGTCTTCACCTCGAAATCATCTGCGTTGTAAATTTCCATGATCTTGTCACCGGCTTGCAAGGCCAGCTTGCGCATCACGCGGGTAAGCTTTTCGAAATCCAAAAGTTTCTCCTTCAGGTCTTTCAGAGCAGGTTCGTTAACCACTCTGCAACTATCCCGGCCATAATTGATTGGGACATTCGGACAAGTTATGTTGCACTGGTCCCCCGACGGCAAGACTTCCTTGGGCGACGACCCCGATCCCGACAGGCAGGTGCGCATGTTTCAGCAAAGAGCGAACGAGACCCGCCTGCAATCCGCCGTTTCGATGGTCGAGCTGATCTTTCACAGCAGCGCCCACACCATCCGAAAGGGGCACCGCAATGCCGTGATGTCGATCGTGACGAACATGGTGCGCGTCATCTTGCTGATCGTCATATTCTATCTGCTCTATACCGTGCTGGGGCTGCGGCGGGCGGCCATTCGCGGCGACTTCGTGCTGTTCATGATGTCCGGCGTCTTTATCTACATGACCCACGTGCGTACCGTCAGTGCCGTCATGGGGTCCGAAGGCCCGGCCTCTCCGATGATGAAACATGCGCCGATGAACACGATCGTCTCCATCGCCGCCGCCGCCATCTCGACACTATATATACAGGTGCTGACGATGGCGCTGATCCTGTTCGTATACTACGTCGCCATCTCGCACTTCTCGATCCAGGATCCGGCAGGAGCCTTTGGCTGCATCCTGGTCGCGTGGCTATACGGTATCGCGGTCGGCACGGTCTTTCTGGCGCTGAAACCCTGGGCGCCGGAAATCACCGGCATCCTTTCCACCGTCTACCAGCGCGCCAACATGATTGCGTCGGGCAAGATGTTCGTGGCCAACCAGATCAATCCCAAGATGCGCAACCTGTTCGACTGGAACCCCCTGTACCATTCCATCGACCAGGCGCGCGGCGACATCTTCATCAACTACAACCCGCACTTTTCCTCGCTCAGCTATGCGCTCTATGTCGCGCTGGCACTGTTCTGCATCGGCATGATCGGTGAATTCTACACCTCGCGCCGCGCCTCCATCTCCTGGGATGCCCGGCGCTAGGCCGCACCCCGGCGCAACCACCGCCCTTCACATCACGCCCTTCACATCACGCCCATCACGTCACGCCCGGCCCGGCCCGGCCCGACAAATCACCCCGTCAAATCACCCCGCCAAATCATCCCGGCAACTCAGCTCAGTCCACCACGCGGCAGGTCAGGTTGATCCGCCCGCCCCGTGCCAGCAGGGTCGATGATCCCGGCCGGATGCGGTCAATGCCGTGGTGCAGCAATCGCGACGCCCCCGTCAGCATGGCCACATCGCCCGAGGCCAGCCAGATCGATTCGGTCTTGCCGCCGCGCGCCTCGTTGCCGATGCGGAACAACCCGTCATCGCCCAGCGACACCGACATCACCGGCCAGGTGAAATCGGCCTCGTCGCGATCCTGATGCAACCCCATGCGCGCCGTCTCGCCATAGTAATTGATCAGGCAGCAGTCCGGGGCGCGCGCAAGGCCGGTCAGATCGTGCCACAGCGCCAGCACGCTGGGCGGAATGGGCGGCCAGGCCCCACCGTCGGGATGGCGCGCCTCATAGCGATAGCCCCGCGCGTCGGAATACCAGCCGTACTTGCCCGCCGATGTCATGCGCACCGACATCTCCTTGCCCCAGCGGGTTTTCGGCGAAAACAGCGGTGCCGCCGCCTGAACCGCGCGCAATTCTTCCACCATCGCCTCCTGTGCCGGGCGATCCAGAATGTGCTGGTGTATTTCGACACCCCGAATGTTCAACGGCATGATCCTGCCTCCTCTTCCGCCTGCGCCTTGTGTCCTTGACCATTCAACGGCCAGGCATTCACCGAAGCGGGTAAAAATGGTGCTTTTTTGCCGTCTGCCCCCCCGTGAGCGGCTTGCAGGCCACAGACCCCCTCCTTATATACGCCCAGAAGCTAGCCAGACAGGCTCTCTGGCTGCTGCAACCGGATCGGGACGCAGATGCCGGAATGGGTCAGCGCCCGAAATATCGCCTTAAGTAGAAGGGATCGAAAACATGTCCAAAGTGATCGGTATCGACCTCGGCACCACCAACTCCTGCGTGGCCATCATGGATGGTTCGCAACCCAAGGTGATCGAGAACTCCGAAGGTGCACGCACCACCCCGTCCATCGTCGCCTTTTCCGACGAGGAACGCCTTGTCGGCCAATCCGCCAAGCGGCAGGCCGTGACCAATGCCTCCAACACCATCTTCGGCGTCAAGCGCCTGATCGGTCGCCGTTTCGACGACCCGGATCTGGCCAAGGACAAGAAGAACCTGCCGTTCAACGTCATTGATGGCGGCAACGGCGACGCATGGGTCGAATCCAAGGGCGAGAAATACTCCCCCTCCCAGATTTCCGCCTTCATCCTCGGCAAGATGAAGGAAACCGCCGAATCGTACCTCGGCGAAGAAGTGACGCAAGCCGTCATCACCGTGCCTGCCTATTTCAACGACGCCCAGCGTCAGGCCACCAAGGACGCCGGC
>TARA_R110002126_G_scaffold1490_5_pt1 | contig 29433 bp, 24 predicted proteins | sample TARA_R110002126 | Tara Oceans TARA_R110002126 (sample SAMEA4397536) | marine metagenome | biome: Polar Biome; feature: [DCM] deep chlorophyll maximum layer (ENVO:01000326); material: water (ENVO:00002006), including particulate matter (ENVO:01000060) such as... | depth 30 m | reverse complement strand
ATTCGTCCTGGTTGAGCATCCAGAGTCAACTGAGAGACTTGATGGATCAAGACGGGGACGGTGACCGGAGCGAGCCTTCGGTCTCCTTCGTACGTCTCCAGTTCGTCAAGTTGGAAGGCGCCCTCGAGTCCGCCGGAGCTTGCGATCTTGAGGAGCTGGTCTGCGTGGAATGCCCAACCTTGATCGCCGAATCGGCGGAGCCGCAGCTCGATTGTCTCTCGTCGACACCCCAAGAAGCGAGCTGACTGCCTCATGGTGACCTTGGACACGAAGCACCAAGCTGCTCGCATGTCAAGTTCAGGGCGATGCAGTCGATAGTTCACACGGAAAGTCTGCCTCGAGAATCCTCGCAAGCAGATCAGGCAGCGAAACCGCGGCACCATGGCCTTGTCGCAGATCCTCGTGTAATAGCCAGACCTGCGGAATCGAAATTCCTCCGATCCATGGGAAGGGCACTCAGGACGCGGACAGAAGGGAGGTGTGTAGTTCATGGTGTTGACTTCCATGAACAGGACTCACGCAAACTCCTACGGTTGCACGCCGGGGCCGAGAAAGCCCAGCGAACTAGGCCAGTCTCATAGGATGTCCTCGCGGTAGATGGGGGGCTTGCGCTTGTTGTGATCCCGACGATGAATCACCAACCTCCACAAACTCCGCGCCCCCTCAACCGCAAGGTACGACCGCTCCCGCCCATCCCTCTCCAGCCTCACCCGCCCAGCCACCAAGCCCACCAACCGAATATCCTCCGGCGCACTCGGATTCCGCCAATACAACCCGGCTCCAACCTGGTCCGGTGCATCCACGAGCTCCGGCGGAACATCGATCAGCAATCCGAGCACGCGTTCATCCGCACGCACGACGACATTGCGTCGCCAGGCTCCTTCGGCGTTGCGGCCGCGTAGTTCGAGGACTTCGCCCTTGCGCGGGTCGTGGAACTTCAGCGGAACGCTCGGGAGACGAATCTCGGTCTCCGCCGTGTACAGGCCGCCGCCGAGGGGTTCGATGACCGAGGTCTCCCAGGTCGGGCCGTCCCCGAAGTAGGCCTCGATCTCGACGAAGCCCGAGCGCGCCGTGCGGCCCAGGAACACGACGCCGTACTGGGTCGAGACACCGAGTTCGACGCCGGACTCCGTTTGCACGCGCAAGGTGGGGTCGACGAGTTTACGGGTGCCCGTGCAGGCGGTGGAGAGGAGCGCCAACATGGCGAGGAGGACGGGGCGGATCATGGGGACAATCTACGCTTCGGGATGCCTCGGTTCAGCATCGGGGGGCTCCTCCGATGGGGATCCTCACTCCGATCTGAGACTTGGAACCCAGGTTCGAGGCCCCCAGGGGTGTTCGCTGTGGGGTTGGAATGGGACATGCTGGCCTGGATCTTGGCCCCGGGCGTACGCCGTGGAAGGATGGGACCTTCGGAACGAGCGTCCCCCGTTTGCCCCTACGACCGATGAACGTCTTACGCACCTCCCTTCTCGTTGGCGCTTGTCTGGCCTTGCTCGGGGTCCTGCTCTTCGTCTTGAACGGGGCGGAGGTTGGGGATTCGATCGATCCGTTGGGTTTGGAGGCGTCGAAGGGTGAGGTCCACGCGGTCGACAGGAGCTTGATCGGTGATGGGGACATGGGCCGGGATTCTGACGAGGACGGGGCGGGCGAGGCTCGAACACGAGGTGGAGATGCGGGTTCCGACGTGGCGTACGACAGCTCCATCGCGAGGATCATCGCCCGCGTCATCGATCCGGACGGCAAGCCCATTCGGAACGCTGAAGTTCGGGTTCACAGCGGGTACATCAGTCCTTGGATGGAGGCGCAGTTCGATCCCGAGGATCCCTTCGATGCTCGCACGGCAGCCGACGGCAGGTTCCAGGTCGAGACGACTCCAGGTCCCACCCGGGTCTTCCTGGGTGCGGATGGATTCGCGCCCGCGAACGTCGATGTGAATCTGCTGCCGGGCGAAACGTTCGCTGCCGGGAGCCTGACTCTCAGGCCGGGCGTTCGTATCGAAGGGACGGTCCGGGATCCGTTGGGTGGGCCGGTCGCCGACGTCGTGGTGCGGCTCGGCGCAGAGCAGACGGGGTTCGGGTACTTCGTCGATACCGGGCAGCTGGGCCAGGAGCTCGCGCGCACCGACGACGCGGGACACTACGAGGTCCACCAGTTGAAAGCCGGAGACTTCCGGCTGCACTTCGATCATCCGCATCATCCCGTCACGACCCAGAAAGGTCACGCCGAGAACGATACGGGGGTCGTTCGGATCGACGCGACCTTCGACCCCTCGGTCTCGATCCGCGGGACGGTCTTGAATCGTCCCAACGACAAGCTCGACCTCGTGGTCCAGGCGGAGCGGGCCGACCAGAACTACTGGTACATCACCGGTGCAGCAACCCGTGCGCGCGAAGGCGTCGTTCAGCCGGACGGTTCGTACTGGGTTCGTGGCTTGAAGCCCGACCTCAAGTTCAAGCTCAGCGTGCAGGCGAAAGCTCCCGGCGAACTCTACGGCGACACGCTCAGCCCGGAGGTCCTCGCGGTGTCCGGAGCGCGTGGCGTCGAGTTGACTTGCCGTACGGGACTACGGATGTCGATGACCGTCATCGACGCGGTGACGGGTCGCCCCGTAACGCGGTTCCAGGTCGTGGGCGGCGTCAACGGCAACGAGTCGAACTTGTGCAGTGCGGGGAACGAGTCCACCGACCACCAACCGGAAGGTCGATTGATCGAAGCACACGTCGATGGGACGGACGAATCGGAGTGGAAGCTCCAGGGGAGCGTGTCCGCGGTCGGCTACGCGACCTTGATCCTCGAGGAACGTGACGTGAGCCCGGGTCAGAGCCTCGACCTCGGAACGGTACAGCTCGAACCCCTCGACGTTCTCAGGGTCCACGTCGTCGATGCCACGACCGGCCGCGGCATCGAAGGTGCGCAGGTGAGTGTCAGCGGCATCGCGAAGGAGTCGACCGGTCCCGACTCGCCGCATCCGATCGAAGCGGCCTTCCTGCTGGACATGGCCCTCGAGCAGGAAGTCGTGGAAGTCGAAGGAGCCGAAACCCGTGCCGCGGTGACCGACGAACACGGAGTCGCGCGGGTGACCTCGATCCCGGGCGAGTTGGTTTGGATCGGGGTCAAGCATGGGCGCTACGCCGACCAGGTCGATCGAGAGGACCAACTTCCACTTGGACCCTGCTCCCTGACCATCGAGATGCAGCGAGGCTGCTTCGCGCGCGTCCGTGTGGTCGACGTCGCAGGGGAACCCGTCCTGGGGGCCCAGGTCGAGCACATGCACGAACACGACTCCCAGAACTTGGGCAGTACGATCGGAGGCGGCACTCGTGGTCGTCGCGTCGATCGCGATGGGTGGGTCGCGTACCGGCACCTGATGCCTGGCACCCATTCCTTCCGCGTCGTGAAGGAGTCCATGGATCGCGGCACCATGAATTTCTGGATGAACGACATGCAGGTCGACGATCGCCCTTGGTCTCCGGTCGAGCTCGACCCGAAGGAACCCGTGGAACTCGTCCTGATCCAGGAGCCGACGACGGTGCTGCACGGGCAGGTCCTCGAGGCCGGTCGCCCGCTGGGAGGCGCGGACGTGCGACTCGTCGATCCCGATGCGGACGAATGGACGAACATGATGGGAGGCGGCCCCAAGGCCACCAGTGATGCACGCGGGTTCTATTCGATCGAGAACATCGACCCCAAGACTTGGAGCCTGCAGGTCGACCACGCCACGCGAGCCATGAAGTACATCGAGAGCGTCGAGCTGCGAGCGGGTGCCACACGCATGGACCTCAACCTGCCGGTGACGGCCATCGAGGGACGTGTCACCGACGCCGGCGGAGCTCCGGTCGAAGGCGCACGCGTCACGGCTCACCGCGTGGACGGCCAGAACACCACGATGATCTTCGGGTCGTTCTCGACCGACGACGGCGAGTCCGTGGGCATCGGGGATCCGGGGGCTCCCGATCCGGTCTTCACGGATTCCGACGGTCGCTATCGGTTGGTCGGTGTCGACGAGGATGCGCAGCTTCGGATCCAGGCCAAACGCCGCGGGTTCATCGAGGGCTCCATCAAGGACATCCAAGTCGAACGCAACGCCACGCGCAGGGGCGTCGACCTGACGCTCGCGATCGGCGGGGGGATCGAGATCCTGGTTCGCTGGACGAACCAGGACCAAGCGCGTCCCCTCTTCGTGACGCTCAACTGGGCCGGTGAAGGGTCGAAGGAGCCTCGCTACCAATACTTGGAGGGCGAAGGGACGATCGTCGGTGACCTCGAACCCGGTCCGTGGAAGGTCGACCTCGAAACGACCGAGGTCGAGGAGGGAGAACCGGAACAGCGGGCCAGCCAGGAGATCGAGATTCGAGCCGGCGAGACCGGGGTCTGCGAGTTCCAGCGCTGACCGGTGACGGGACCGCGCAGGCGGATGGCGTGGTAACCTCCCCGCCCTCATGACCGAACGCTCCTACGACGCCGTCCTGTTCGACCTCGACGGCACCCTCTTGAACGGTGACGAGGTCGTCGGTACCGAGAACCTCGCCGCTGTACATCGTCTGCGCGACGAGGGCGTCCAGGTGCTCATCGCCACCGGCCGTTCGGTGGATTCCACGCGTTCCGTGGTCGAAGAGGTCGGCCTGGAGGGTCCGATCGTGACCTTCAACGGCGCCGTCGTGTGGGACTACGCCGAGAACCGGGCCATCGAGGAGCGCACGCTCAACCAACGCATCGTCGATCGTTGCCACGCCTATCGCAGAGAGACCGGGCACATGGCGATGTTCATGAGCACGACCAACCGGCTCTGCCTCGTTCCGCCGGACGACCCGCACCATCGTGCGTTGAGCGGCTTGAGCGGCGTCGATTACGTCGATGAGGCACGCTTGGAATCCGAGCAGTACATCGTGCGCGCGACGTTCTTCGCCGATCGCGGTACGGACTCCGCTTCGTACGCCGAACACATTCAACAGTTCATCAAGCGGCCCATCTACACCACGCACTTCAACCTGAGCATCCTGGTGCGCCATCGGGACAGTCCCTTCGTCGTGGTGGACGTCCACCCACCGATGTTGGGCAAGGCCGAGGCGCTGCGCTTCCTGCACGACCATCACGGCATTCCGGCCTCCCGTGTCGTCGCCTTCGGAGATGCGGACAACGACGTGCCGATGCTCGCGCACGCGGGCCTGGGCATCGCGATGGGCAACGCCGATTCCGCCGTGCAATCGATCGCGGACCGCGTCATCGGCGACCACACGACGACCGCGATCGCGGACACCTTGAACGAGCTGTTCCCCGCGTAGGGGGTGGAGCGCTCGTTCCCAAGTGCGCACCCAACCAAGCCGTGTCGATTCGCCACGGCTAGGACAGGAGTCGCGTCACGTCTGGCCCCGAGGTGGTCGGCAGACAACGAGCCCCGGTCGAGCCTTCGTCGCGTTCTACGTTGCGGTCGAACTTCAACGTCCCCGGGGTGGGGAGCTGGCTTCCAAGGCAACCGCACCGCGAGCTGCCGCACAGCGGACTGCCGAACCGAGGACTGCCGAACCGAGGACGGTGTGCCGATGCGAGTCGGCGCGACGGACCTAAGTGTTCGTGTCCGGCTTCGATTTCGGGGAGGGCCCAGCGGGCGGCGTCGCCTTGCCGTCCTTCTTGGCTGCGGGCTTGGCATCGGCCTTGGCCTCCGACGGTTTCGGCGCGTCGGTCGCCGGCTTGTCCGCCTTCTCGCCTGCCTTGTAGGACTCGCTGCGGTAGTCGGTCTGCCAGAACCCGCCGCCCTTGAAGATCACGCCGCCGCCGGTTCCGATCAGGCGTTGCAGCGCGAGCTTCCCGCACTCGGGGCACTTGCGCTTCGCGCCCTCGGACATCGACTGGAAGATCTCCAGCTGATGCTTGCAGGCTTTGCAGACGTAGTCGTAGGTCGGCATGGGCGCGGTGCGATCAACCGTTCGCGTTGCCCTCGGAGGTCCCGTCGACCTCCGGTGCAGTTTCCTGGGCCTCGCCCTCGGACGGGGTCGCGACGGCCTCGCTGGCAGGGGCGGCAGCCACTTTGACGTGGGCGTGGCGCAGGACGTCCTCGCCACGCTTCCAACCGGCCCGGACCACGGTCAGGATCGTCCCCGGCGCACAGTCCAGGGTCTCGGTCGCCGCGACGGCCTGGTGCAGCTTCGGATCGAAGGGGATCTCGGTGTCGATCGGGGAGATCTGGAAGCGCTGGAGCGAGCCCCACAGGTTGTCGCGCGTCAGTTGCACGCCGACCTTGAGGTTCTGCGCTTCCGGCGTTTCGACCGGCATCAAGAGCGCCATGTCGAGCCAGTCGAGGGCCTGCAGCATTTCGCCCAACATCGTCGCTTCGGTGGAGCGCACCGCGAGGTCGATGTTCTCTTGGCTGCGACGGCGCAGGTTCTGGTTGTCGGCGTGGGCGCGCAGGAGGTTCGCGAAGTGCTCGTCGCGCTCCTTCTCTGCCTGGGCCAATGGATCCAGGACCTCCTCGGGCGCAGGCGTCTCGGCGCCGTCCACGGTGGACTCGTCTTGCGTCGGATCCTGGGCCTGGTTCTGATCCTGGTTCCGATCCTGGCCCTCGTCGGCCGGTTGCTTCTTGGTCTTCTTGCGCATGGTGGTCTAGAAGCTGAAGTGGTCGGTGATGCGTTCGAAGAACGACTTCTTCCCGGTGCGTTCGTCCTCGAGCTCGTCGAACTGTTGCAGCAACTTCTTCTGCTCGTCCGTGAGCTTCTTGGGCACCTCGACGAAGACGCGCACCAGCTGGTCGCCGCGTCCACGCCCTTCCAATCGGGGCAGTCCCTGGCCACGCAGGCGGAACACCTTGCCGCTCTGCGTACCGGCCGGAACCGACATGTCGACCTTGCCGCGCAACGTCGGAATCTCGACCTTGGCGCCCAGTGCGAGCTGTCCGAACGAGAACGGGATCTCGGTCAGGACGTCGGGTCCGGAGCGTTGGAACACCTTGTGCTCGGTCTCGCGAATGACCACGTACAGGTCGCCGCGTTGGGCGCCGGGCGGGCCCGCATCACCCTCGCCCGAGACGCGCAGGCGCACGCCCTCCTCGACGCCGGCGGGGATGGCCAAGTCGATCTCGGCCGAGGCACGCTTGCCACCGCTGCCGTTGCAGCTGGCGCACGGCGATTCGAGCATCTGGCCCGCGCCGCGACAGGTGGGGCAGGGGGACGCCATGGTGAAGAACCCGGCGTTCTTGGCGACCTGGCCGCGACCACCGCAGGTCGTGCAGGTCTTCTTGCCGGTGCCTTCCTTGGCGCCCGATCCGGTGCAGGTCTCGCACGTGTTGACGCGCTGGACCTTGACGGACTTCGTGACGCCCGCGTCGATCTCCTCGAGCGTGAGGTCGAGGACGATCTTCAGGTCGCGCCCCTTGGGCGGACCGCCACGACGTCGGCCTCCGCCACCGCCGAACAGGTCGCCGAAGAAGCTGCTGCCGCCTCCGCCACCGCCGCCGAAGATGTCGCCGAAGTGCGAGAAGATGTCCTCCATCGAGGAGAAGCCGGCCCCGCCGCCCATGCCGCCCGGCGCGAACGCCTGGTGACCGAACTGGTCGTACTTGCTGCGCTTCTCGTCGCTCGAAAGAACGTCGTAGGCCTCGGCCGCTTCCTTGAACTTGGTCTCGGCGGCCGCATCACCCGGATTCTGGTCCGGGTGGTACTTCATCGCCAACTTGCGATACGACTTCTTGATCGTCGTCGCATCGGCGCCCTTCTCCACCCCGAGCACTTCGTAATAGTCGCGCTTGTCGCTCATCGATCGTTCTCGTTCGGTGCCGTGGAGGGGTTGGAGACACGAACGGGGGACGGGTTGGGCCCATCCCCCGATTCGTGAACTCGGTCGGTGGTGGAATCAGGCGACGCTGCCGGCGATGGCCTCGTCCTTGAGCTCCGTGACCATCGTGTCGGTGGTGAGCAGGAGGCCCGCGATCGACCCGGCGTTCTGGAGCGCGGAGCGCACGACCTTGGCCGGATCGATGATGCCGGCTTTGATCATGTCCTCGTACTGGCCGGTCAGCGCGTTGAAGCCGAAGGTCTTGCCCTTCTCACGCACGGTCTCGGCCACGACCGAACCGTCCTCACCAGCGTTCTCGGCGATCTGACGGATCGGAGCTTCGAGCGCACGCTCGATGATCAGCGCGCCGAACTTCTCGTCGCCCTTGTACTTGCCCGCCTTGACGGCTTCGGCTGCACGCAGGAGAGCGGTGCCACCGCCGGGGACGATGCCCTCGGCGATCGCAGCGCGGGTCGCGTTGAGGGCGTCCTCGACACGGTCCTTGGTCTGCTTCATCTCCGCTTCGGTGCGGCCGCCGACCTTGAGGATCGCGACGCCACCGGTGAGCTTGGCGAGACGCTCTTCGAGCTTCTCGGTGTCGTAGGACGACGTGCTCTTCTCGATCTGGATGCGGATCTGCTTGCAGCGCTCGTCGATGGCCTTCTTCTTGCCACCGCCCTTGACGATCGTGGTCGAGTCCTTGCCGATCACGATGCGGCCCGCCTTGCCGAAGTGTTCGGCGGTGACCTTGTCGAGCGGGATCCCGATGTCGGCCGTGATCGCGGTGCCGCCGGTCAGGGCAGCGATGTCCTCGAGGTACGCCTTGCGACGCTCGCCGAAGCCGGGCGCCTTGACCGCGCAGACGTTGAGCACGCCGCGCAGGCGGTTGATGACGAGCGCGGAGAGCGCTTCGCCGTCGATGTCCTCGGCGATGACCAGGAGGGGGCGCTGCGATTGCGCTGCGGCTTCCAGGGCCGGCAGGAACTCGCGCACGTTCGAGATCTTGTTGTTGCAGATCAGGATGTTGGCGTCCTCGTACTCACAGACGAGCTTGGCCAGGTTCGTGGCGAAGTAGGGCGACATGTAGCCCTTGTCGAACTCCATGCCCTCGACGACCTCGAGCTCGGTCTCCATGGACGAGTTCTCCTCGACCGTGATGACGCCGTCGTCACCGACCGCTTCGAACGCGTTCGCGATGAACTCGCCGATCACCGGGTCGTTGTTGGCGGAGATGCCCGCGACGGCGGCCTTCTCGGCCTTCGTCTTGACCTTGCGCGCCTGGGCCAGGATCGCCTCCGAGGCGATGGCGACGGCCTTGTCGATACCGTTGCGCAGCCCGATCGTGCTGACGCCCGTGGCGGTGTACTTCAGACCTTCGTTGAAGATCGAGGACGCCAGGACGGTCGCCGTCGTGGTGCCGTCACCCGCGACGTCGTTCGTCTTGTTGGCGACCTCGAGCACGAGCTTGGCGCCCATGTTCTCGAAGGGATCCTCGAGTTCGATCTCCTTGGCCACCGAAACACCGTCTTTGGTGATGTGCGGCGAGCCGAAGGACTTCTGGAGGATGACGTTGCGTCCCGCGGGACCCAGGGTGACGCGCACGGTGCGCGCGAGCTTTTCGATGCCGGCCTTCATTTTCTGGCGGGCCGAGTCATCGAACATGATTTGCTTTGCCATGACGGAGATTCCTGTCGTGTGTTCTTGGTTGTTCTTGTGGGGGCGAGGTCAGGGGTTGGTCGGGATCACATTCCCATTCCCATGCCGCCCATTCCGCCCATGTCCATGCCGCCGCCCATGCCGCCCATTCCATCCATGCCGTCCATGTCGCCGCCGGGGGGACCGGACTTGACCTTCTCGGGCTTGTTGGCGATGAGGGCGTCGGTGGTGAGCAGCAAGCTGGCGACGCTGACCGCGTTGAGCAGCGCCGACTTCGTGACGCGGGTCGGGTCGACGATGCCGGCCTTGACCATGTCCACGTACTCACCGTTCAGGGCGTCGAAGCCCCAGGTGACCTTCTTCTCACGCAGGATGCGGTGCGCGATGACCGGCCCCTCGTGGCCCGCGTTCTTCGCGATCGTCTCGACGGGGAGGCTCAGGGCCTCGAAGAGGATGTCGAGCCCCATGTTGTAGTCGGTGTCGTCCTGGACCTTGAGGTCGAGGGCCACGTTGCGGGCACGCAGGAGCGCGCAGCCACCGCCGGGCAGGATGCCCTCGGCCACCGCGGCACGCGTGGCGTGCAGGGCGTCCTCGATCAGAGCCTTGCGCTCCTTGACCTCGGTGTCGGTCGCGCCGCCCACGTTGATCTGGGCGATTCCACCGGTCAGCTTGGCCAGGCGTTCCTGCAGCTTCTCGCGGTCGTAGTCCGACGTGGTCGTCTCGATCTCGCGGCGGATCTGGCCGACGCGCGCATCGATGTCGGCACGCTTGCCCTTGCCCGAAACGATCGTGGTGTCGTCGTTCGAGATGACGACCTGCTTGGCGCTGCCGAGATGCTCGGGGCCGACGTTCTCGAGCTCGAGACCGACGTCCTTCATGATGGCGGTCGCACCGGTGACGGCGGCGATGTCGAGCAGCATCTGCTTGCGACGGTCGCCGTAGCCAGGAGCTTTGACGGCGCAGCACGAAACGATGCCGCGCAGCTTGTTCACGACCATCGTGGCCAGCGCTTCGGACTCGACGTCCTCGGCGATGATCAGGAGCTGCATGCCCGCAGCCTTGGTCTTCTCGAGCAGCGGAAGGAGTGCCTGGATGTTCGAGATCTTGCCCTCGTGGATCAGGATCGCGGGCTTGTCGAACTCGCACTCCATCGAATCGGGGTTCGTGGTGAAGTGCGGCGACAGCATGCCGCGGTCGAACTGCATGCCCTCGACGACGTCGACCTCGGTGCTGGTGGACTTGCCGTCCTCGACGGTGATGACGCCATCCTTGCCGACCTTCTTCATCGCTTCCGCGATGAGCTTGCCGACCTCGGGGTCGTTGTTCGCCGAGATCGTGGCGATCTGACGGATCTCGGTGTCGTTCTGCACCGGGTTCGACATCTTCTCGAGCTTGGCGACGATCGCCTGGCTGCCGTCGGTGAGCGCCTGGTTGAGACGCGCGGGAGCGGCGCCGGCGGTGATCGCCTTCAGGCCCGACTCGAAGATCGCATGGGTCAAGAGGGTGGCGGTCGTCGTGCCGTCGCCGGCCACGTCGCTCGTCTTGCTGGCGACCTCTTTGACGAGGGCGGCGCCCATCTGCTCGTAGGGATCCTTCAGTTGGATCTCTTCGGCGACGGACACACCGTCCTTGGTCACGGTCGGCGCGCCCCAGCCCTTGTCGAGCACGGCGTTGCGTCCGCGGGGACCGAGGGTGGAGGTGACGGCTTTGGCGAGCTTCTCGACACCGCGACGAATCGCTTCGCGAGCGTCGCTCTGAAAGACCATTTGCTTGGCCATGGGGATTGCCGGTTCGGTTGGGCCGCCTGGACGTGCGAGTCCGGGTCGGCGGGGGAGGGAGTTGGATGGGGAGCACCCCGGGGCCAGCCAGCGCATCGCGCGCGGTCCGCCTCGGGGTCGATCGGTACAACGCGGAAAGCAAGAACGGTGCCGGTGGATGAGGAATCGCAAGTCGTTGCCTGGAAGGCACTTGCACACGGTTCGCCCCATGGCCCGCTCTGCCGGAATGGCAGCCTCTCCAATGGGCTCCCGAAGAAGCTGCCACTCTGACAGACGGGGCCGATTCCCAGGCCACGTGGGCCCCCTTGCTTCGAGATCCCAAGGTGCCGCTTGTGCCCGGACCCCACGGGGGCACTATGGGTCCGTGATGACCTCCGGCACCTTCCTCCTCGCGCCCATGGCGCTGCTCGGTTCCATGCTCGGAACCACCATCCACACCCCTGCCCCGGTCCGGAACGGGTTGGTCGGCCAGGAGGAGGCCAGGCTCCAGGACGCCCCCGAGGTCGTGACGGAGCCCCTGGTCGGCGAGCCGCAGAGGCACGCCCTGGCCACCTTCGAGATGACCGACATGGTCCAGGCGGGCGCCGTGTTCGTGCGGATCGAGGGCGCTCGCGACCTCGCCACGCCCGATCCCGCGGCAGTCGTGAAGTTCCTGGACGGCAGCCATTTGGGCGCCGGCGTTCGCGGCGGAGCGGGGGAGCGCCTGGACCTCGAACTGCCGGGAGGAAGCCGTTTGCAGCTCGGCGTCGAGAACCTGCGCGCGCTGGAGTTCCCCTCGCGGTTCCCCGCCGAGGGAGCTGCCCCGGAGGCTGCGAAGGAGGGCGACCGGCTCTACCTGGCGCGCGCCCGCGGCGTCGATCGCGTCGACGGATTCGTGGTCGGGTTCGCCAAGGACGGCATCCTCTTCGAGAGCCGCGTCGGCGAGCGCACGCATCCCTGGGACGAGATCGTGGCCCTCTACATCGAGCCGCTGGACACCCCCGCGCCGGCCGAACGCGCTCGACCGATCAGCATCACCCTGCGCGGCGGCGGCGTTCTTGCGGGCGACCTCGAGCGCCTCGATGCACAGGGGCTGCAGTTCCGATTCGCCGGGTCCTCGCGCACCTTGAACCCCGCCGAGATCGAGGAGATCGCCGTCGACGACGGACGCTTCGCCTTCCTGTCGACGCTGGTCCCGAGCGACCTCGGACCGCTCAACCCGTTCGACCCGCCCGGCACCGAACCGCTCGGACTCGCCTGGCCTCCGCGCATGGACGCGGCGGTCGACGGAGGACCTCTGCGCGTCGGCGGCCGCACCTGGAATCGCGGCATCGGCGTACACTCGCCCAGCCGCGTGACGTGGACCCTGGAGAAAGGCCATTGGTCGCAACTGCGCGTCGCGTGTGGTGTCGACGACCGCGTCGCCGGCGAGGCGCGCCGCGGCGGCACCGTGCGCTTCCGCATCCACGTCGGAGGCGAGCTGAAGTGGGAGTCCCCGATCGTCCGACCGGGCGAGCCGGTGCTGTTCCCCGAAGCCATCGAGTTGGGCGATGCGACCCAGCTGATCCTCGAGGTCGATCCCGTCGACGACTGGGTCCTGGACCGCGCGGCCTGGCTGCGACCGATTCTGGTCAAGGCCTAGAAATACACGATTCGAGGCCGAATTCGGGCTCGAACGGCCCGTGAGGGATTCAGGCTCAGGTCCCGGTCTCTTCCGCGCCCGACGCTTCGGCCAGGCTGCGGTAGTACAGGCCCTGGTCTCCGCCGCGCTCCTTGGCGCGTCGCAATGCGAGCTCCGCGCGGCGCCGCAGGACCTCGACCGAGTCCATGTCGGTGCCGTCGTAGGTCTCGAACCCGATCGACGCGGTGACGCGCACCTCGCCCGTTCCACGCGGACCGCTGAGGGCCGCGATCTGATCGCGAATACGACCGACGACGCGCGCGGCGTCGATGCGCTGGGTGTAGGGCAGGATCAGCCCGAACTCGTCGCCGCCGAGCCGACCACCGACGTCCTCCGCACGCAGGAAGTCGCGCACGACGCGGCCGACCTCGCCGATGACGGCGTCGCCGACGGTGTGATCGTGGTCCTTGTTGACCATCCCGAATCGGTCCAGGTCGATCAGCACCAGTGCGAGCTCGAGCCGGTGACGTTGAGCGGCCGAGAAGTGCTCGCGCAACCGGTCCTCGAACGGGGTCGGGCGGAGCAGTTGCGTGCGGTCGTCGTGGACGGCGCGGAAGCGCATGTGCTCGAGCTCCTCGAGCCGGCGCGCCTCGGAACGCAGCCGGTCGATGCGTAGCAGGAACTCCTCGAAGGGAGCGTCTCGGCGCACCACATCGCAGGGTGTATCGGTCACGTCCCGCGTCGCGGCCAGGGTCGGCAGCGGATCCAGCGGAGCCGCGATCAGCAGGATCGGGATGCCGGAGCCCTCGCGGGCCTCGCGCAACTGCTCGAGCTCGAGGGCTCCGCCGCGCGCCAGCGGATCGATCACGACCAGGTCCGGCGTCATGCGTTCCAGCGCGGCCCGCGTCTCCCCGAGCGTCCCGCACGTCTCCAGCCGGAATCCCACGCTCGCCAGGGGCAGCAAGGCCTCGCGCAGGCCCTCGCCGCGGTGATCGCAGACGAGCAGGATGGGTGTGGTGGTCATGGGGGGGCGTCGATCGTGACTCCGCAGGATGCGGTCCGATCGGGCCGTCATTCCGGGCGATTCTCCCTTCGGAGGTCGGTGTGGTCGGGACCGTTCCGGACCGAAAGGTGTGGATCGAGGATAGCCTCTGGAACCCGTGTGTCCTCCGGTGGCTTCCCCGCGAACCGGTGGATGTCTCGACCGGAGTCGCGAAACGCCTCGATTCGAGGTCGAACGGGGCCCTGGCCCGACCTGCCCCGACCTGCCCCGACCCGGCTCGAGCGGGATCGCCAGGCAGCAGCCGCGAAGAAAACCCGTGGATTCCCGCGCGAACTGTCCGCCGAACGTGGACGAACCAGCGGGCCGCCTCTACACTCTTCGGCTCAATCTGCGCAGGCCAACGGGCCGCGCACCCGTGCCCTTCCTCGGACGGTCCTCGTCGAACCCCATTCGACACGCGTTTCTAGAGCGCTTCGGACCCGGCAAAGAAGGGCGCGTTCTTCGGAGCTTCGACTTCGAAGGACAAGTGGGTGTCCGGCGACCCTGGCGAGGTCCGCGCAGAGCGAACTGCGGCTCCAACTCAACTTCATTCCCTTCCCCGATGTCGACACGGCATCACCGATGTCCACCGGACGTCACCGGGACCGCAGTCCAGACCCAACTAGCATCGCCCTGATCATGGAAAAGCTCACCGTACAAGCCCTCATCGAGGCCGGCGTCCACTTCGGCTGCCGTGCCGCCCGCTGGAACCCGCGCATGGCCCCGTACATCCACGGGCGCCGCAACCAGGTCCACGTGATCGACCTGCGCGAGACCATGCGCGGTCTGATCCGAGGCCAGAACCTGCTCCTGCGCATCGCGTCCGAGGGCCAGTCGATCCTCTGGGTCGGCACCAAGCGCCAGGTCAAAGGCGTGATCGAAGAGGCCGGCGAGCGCACGGGCATGCCGATCGTCACCGAGCGTTGGATCGGCGGCACGCTGACCAACTTCTCGGTCATCCGCTCGCGCCTGAAGCGTCTCGAGCAACTCGAGGCCATCGACGAGAAGGTCGCCGAGGAGCAGAAGCTCAACAAGAAGGAGCTCGCGAAGATCAACCGCGAGCTGCGCAAGATCACCCGCAACCTGGGCGGCATCCGTGAGATGAACGGCATGCCCGGCGCCATGGTCGTGGTCGACCCCTCCCGCGAGGGCAACGCCATCCGCGAGGCCCGTAAGATGGGCATCGTCGTGATCGGCATCCTGGACACGGACTGCGACCCGTCGGACGTCGACATCGTCATCCCTGGCAACGACGACGCGCTCAAGTCGGTGCGTCTCCTCGTCGAGCAGCTCGTGGCTTCCGTCGAGGAAGGCGCGCACTTGCACACCGACCGCATGCAGACCATGGGTGTTGCCGAGAAGAGCGACGAGGCTCCGGCCGCCAGCGGTGACGAGCCCCGTCCGAGCCGCCCGGCGCGCAAGCTGCCCGAGCGCAAGGCGGACGGTGCCAAGGCCGACGACGCGGCGGACGCCGCTGCCGACGCGGCCCCGGCCCCGGCCGCTGAAGCTGCTCCCGCTCCTGCTGCGGAAACGACCCCGGCTCCTGCTCCTGCTCCGGCCCCCGCTCCGGCTCCGGCTCCCGCTCCGGCGGAAGCCACCAAGGGCGACGCGCCGAGCGCCTGAACCTGATCGACCTGAGAGGCCCACCGGGTCGGACCGTTGCGTTCGACCGGTAGCCTCTTGGACTTCCCCGCGTCATCTAATTCGATGACGTGGACACGAACCCTACGAACGAGAACGAAAAGAGGACGTGATGGCTGAAATCACAGCATCCCTGGTTCGCGAGCTCCGTGAGAAATCCGGCGCCGGCATGATGGAGTGCAAGAAGGCACTGACCGAGACGCAAGGCGATCTCGAGGCCGCATTCGACGAACTCCGCAAGTCTGGTCTGAAGACCGCCAGCAAGAAGGCCGGTCGCTCGACCGGTGAAGGTCGCGTGTTCGCCGCCGTTTCGGACTGCGGCAAGAAGGGTGCGATGATCGCGCTCTCCTGCGAGACCGACTTCGTCGCCAAGACCCCCGACTTCGAGGGTTTCATGACGGACATGGCGAACCACGTGCTCGAGAACAAGTCGGACAGCCTCGAGGCCTGCCTCGCGCAGTCCTGGAAGGGTGGCAGCGACACCGTCGACGACGCCGTCAAGGGTCTGATCGGCAAGCTGGGTGAGAACATCCTGCTCAGCCAGGTCGGCTACTACGAAAACGACAAGGGCGCGGTCGGCACGTACGTGCACCACGACCAGAAGAAGGGTGCCTTCGTCAACGTCACGACCGGCTCGGCCGACGACGCGACGCTCAAGGCCCTCTGCCAGCACATCGTCGTCTACAACCCGAGCGCGTTGAACCGCAGCGAAGTCCCCGCGGACCTCGTCGAGCGCGAGAAGGGCGTGATCAAGGAAGGACTCGCCGGCAAGCCGGAAGAGATCCAGGAGAAGATCATGGTCGGCCAACTCGAGAAGTTCTACGCGCAGACGGTCATCACCGAGCAAGGCTGGGTGATGGACGACAAGCAGACCGTTCAGAAGGCTCTCGAAGCCGCCATGGGCGCAGGCACGACCCTCGAAGGCTTCATGCGCTTCGAAGTCGGCGGCGAGTAGTCGCTCACGAATCAGGTGCGGCACCCATTCGGGATCGCTCGCATCGGCCCGGCTGGATCCCAGCGAACGGCCAAGGCACGGGGCCGACGGACAGATCCGTCGGCCCCGTGCTCGTGAACGGTGGGTCCCGGGGCGGACTCCGCCCGCACGTCTTGGCAGCGGGGGCGGACATGCTCACGGGGGAGGAGGTCCTCGTCCAACACCAGGAGTCCTGCCTGGGACTTCGGGTGAGAACTCCGAAAGGGACCCTCTGGCGGGCCGAGCCAACGGCCGACCTCGGCCATTCGGACCCCACCTCTGGCCTGCGGGTCCCACGGGATCCGCCGTGTCGCCTATGCTGAGAGTGAAGGCCAATCCGCCCTTCGATCCAGACCCCGACGAGACCCTTGCCCGAGCCCTCCCGACACTTCCGCCCAGCCGGCCGCGTCCACGCGATGGTCGACGAATCCGCCCAGCGCGGCGCGATGGTGGCGCTGACCTGCGAGAGCGAATTCGGTGCGGCCCGGGACGAGTTCGAGGCCTACCTGCATCGCCTGACGCACCACGTCCTCGTGCGTCGTCCGACCAGCGTCGAGTGCCTGGCCGGCCAGGACTGGATCGGTGGCGGCCCGACGGTCGAGGCGGCCCAGCGCAACTTCTCGGAGAGCATCGGCGAGTCCGTCGGCCTGACGCGCATGGCATGCTTCAGCGCGCCCCGCGGGTTCGTCTGGACCTACCAGACGCCGGACCACCATGCGGCCGTGATGTTCTCCATGGCCACGGCCACGCCCCGGGAAGAGGCCCGCGACTTCATGCTCGGGCTCGCCGGTCAGGTTCTGCAGGAGCGCTCCTGGGGGCTGGTGGCGACCGAACGCGGGCTCGAGGAGAGGTTCGATCCGTTCGACCTCGTCGATCGGCCGTGGCAGCGCGATCCGTCGAGCTCGGTCCAGTCGGTGCTCGAGGAGTCGCTGGGGGAAGGGTCCGTGGTCGAAGCGTTCGCCTGCTTCCGTATCGGCCCCTGACGATCCGCCAAGGTCGGACCGAACCGCGACCCAGGCCGACTTCGGCAGCGCAGGGTTCGGTGAGTCCTTCCGCACGACGCCGACCATGCCTCGGGCGATCCGTTCGCTCGAGCAAGTGTGGGAGCGCCTGGATCGGCCTGACTCCCCGGCATGCCGAGCCCCCGGTCCGGCTCTCGAAGACGGAATTCGCGCGACGATCTCCGGCAACCCGGATCGAGCCCTCGACTCCGCGCTCCGAATCCCTATCCTGTGGCGCCCCCCCGAGCCCCACGGCAGCGCCCTGCGCCCTGGGACGAGCGGCCCTGCCATGTACCAACGCATCCTCCTCAAACTGTCCGGCGAGGCCCTTGGTGGCCCGGTGCACGGACATGGCATCGACCCCGAGTGGGTCTCGACGTACGCCCGCCAGATCGCCCGTGTGATTGGCCTGGGCGTCGAGGTCGGCGTGGTCTGCGGCGGTGGCAACATCCTGCGCGGCGCGGAGTTCTCGCGCCTCGGAGGTCACCGCGCCAACGCCGATTACATGGGGATGCTGGGGACGGTGATCAACGCGTTGGCCCTGTCCGACGCGATCGAACAACAGGGCGTCGAGACGCGCGTGATGAGCGCGCTCGAGATCAAGCAGGTCGCCGAGCCGTTCGTGCGCCGCCGCGCCCAGTCGCACCTGGCCCGCGGCCGCGTCGTGATCCTCGCCGCCGGCACCGGCAACCCGTTCTTCACGACGGACACCGCGGCTTCGCTGCGCGCGGCCGAACTGTCCTGCGAGGTGCTGCTGAAGGCCACCAAGGTCGACGGCGTCTACACCGCGGATCCGAAGACGGATCCCACCGCGACGAAGTTCGATGAACTGACCTACCGCGAGGTCCTCGAGAAGGATCTGCGCGTCATGGATGGCACGGCGATCCAGCTGTGCATGGAGAACAACCTCCCCGTGGTCGTGTTCGACCTCTTCGAGGAGGGCAACCTTGAACGAGTGGTCCGTGGCGAACGCCTCGGCACCACGATCAGGAGCCAATCATGAGCTACGACTCGGTCCTCAAGGACACCCGCGCCCGCATGGAGAAAGCGGTCGCGCACACCCAGGAGATGCTCAAGGGCATCCGCACCTCGACCGCCACCTCGGCCCTCGTCGACAACATCCGCGTCGACTACTACGGCACGCCCACGCCCATCTCGCAGATGGCCCAGGTCTCCGTGCCCGAGCCGCGCGTACTGGTCGTCAAGCCCTTCGACATGAGCGTCATGAAGGAGATCGAGAAGGCCCTGCAGAAGTCGGACCTCGGCATCTCGCCCGAGAACGACGGCAAGGTCATCCGCTTGACGATGCCGGCCCTGTCGGGCGATCAGCGCAAGAAGTACGCGGCCAAGGCCAAGGACCTCTGCGAGGAGGGTCGCATCACGCTGCGCAACCTGCGCCGGGACGCGAACAAGGAGGCCGACGCCCTCCAGAAGAAGTCCGAGATCACCGAGGACGACAACAAGGCCCTTCACGAGGAGATCCAGAGCCTCCTGAAGGAGTTCGAGAAGTCCGTCGGCGACATCCAGGACAAGAAGACGACCGACATCATGGAGATCTAGGCGTCGGCGTCACGTGATTCCGGGCGACCGGACCACGCGACACACCCGCACAGGGCTGGGCGTGCGAATCGATTCGCAAGCGAAGTCCTTGGGGAAAAGCACGGTGGACTTGCCACGGCCCGTCCGTTGTCCTAAATTCCTCGCCGCGGTTCGGAAACGGATCGCACCCGAGTGGGCGCGTAGCTCAGTTGGTAGAGCAACTGGCTTTTAACCAGTAGGTCCCAGGTTCAAGACCTGGCGCGCTCACCACCCGCTCAACTTCGAGGCCCTGCTCCGCGGGGCCTCGTTGCGTAGGGGGGGCCTCATCGCGTGGGGGGAGCACCTCGCTCGCCCGGAGCGATGCGCGATGGTTCAGGCGACCGCCGCCGAACTCGCGGGATCCTCGTCGACGTGCGGACCCTCGATCCCGGGGAACGCGTCGGCCCGTGTCGTCACGCCGCCCAGCCCGAAGTACGCACGCGCCCAGAAGCCGGCGCGGGTCGTACCGATGAAGCTCTCGATGATGATCACGCCGACCAGCAGGATCGGCCAGACGAGCCAGTCGAAGCCCTCGCCGAACACGGAGCGCACCATGAGGTACGCGAGCGATCCCATGGCGAGTTGCACGACGAACGACGTGCAGACCAGGACCAGGTCGGTCACGACCGAACGTGCGGTGGCGCCGGGGTCGTTGCGCACGAGGCGCCAGGCGTGCAGGAGCGCCGAGGGAACGCCGCGTCGGTTGTGGACCACGCTGTGCAACGACAGCTGGAACACGACCGCCAGCATCAGCCCGTACATCATCGCCATCAGCACCGCGCAGCCCGACAGCAGGCCGGCCAGGATCGACAGCGTGCCGTCCGACAGCGCCGTGACGATGCGCGCGGGCACCAGGAACAGCGCCGAGGCCAGGAAGATCATCAAGAGGGTCGCGCCCCACAGGGCCATCGTCGTGCGCGTGTGTCCTTTGCCGGCGCGCCATGCCTGGCGCATCGTCGGCGAGCGTTGGAATCCGACGGGCCGCACCGAGGCCAGGTACTCCCAGCGCTCGGCGGGGGAGATGCGCGCGAGTCCTGCTGCCAACCGCGCGACGACCGCCCCGATCGGCAAGAGCACCAGCAGGATCCACAGCCCGAAGCGTCCGGTCAGTCCGGACAGGGAATACGTGCTGGAGAGGTAGCCGGCCCCCGCGATCATCTGGCGCAGGCCCTTGGGCAGCGTGGGTCCCGCCTGGGTCAACGCGACCAGCGCGCCGAACGCCCAGCCGAACGCCAGGAACTGGTAGGTGAGTCCGGCGGCCCAGAGCCCGCCGGGGGAACTCGCACGACGCGCCGAATCCCCGAGCGCCTGGAAGGAGCGCTCGAGCGGCCACGGGGCTTCCGGGGGGGCGCTCAGGAACGACATGGGATCGGAGCTCCGGGGAGCTCAGAGGGGCTCAGCGCGCCGTGGCCAGGGCCGAATCTGCGCAAGCCGCTTCGACCGCGTCCACCGTCTTCGGAATGGCTGCGGTGAGGTTCTCGTGGCCGTCCGGCGTCACCAGAATATCGTCCTCGATGCGCACGCCGATGCCGACGTACTTGGGCTCGACACCGTCGAGGCTGGGATCGAAGTAGAGGCCCGGCTCGACGGTGAGCACCATGCCCACTTCCAGTTTGCGCGGCTTGCCGTCCGCGGTGTACGTGCCGCAATCGTGGACGTCCAACCCGAGCCAGTGGCTGGTCTTGTGCATGAAGAAGCGGCTGTAGCTCTTGTCCTGGATCACCGACGCACGCGTGCCCTGGCAGACGCCCAACTCGATCAGGCCGTCGACCAGTTCGTTCAGCGCGATCTCGTGGATATGGAGGAACGGCACGCCCGGCGCGACGGCGTTGACGGCGGCGATCTGGGAGCGCAGCACGACCTCGTAGACCGCGCGTTGTGCGTCGCTGAAGCGCCCGTTCACGGGGAACGTGCGCGTGACGTCGCTGGCGTAGTAGTCCATCTCGGCGCCCGCGTCGATCAAGAGCAGCTCGCCATCGACCAGCGGCGCGTCGTTCTCGACGTAGTGCAGGATGCACGCGTTCGCGCCGCCCGCAACGATGTTGTTGTAGGCCTGGCCCGTGCTGCCACGGCGACGGAAGGTGTAGTCGATCAGCGCGTCGATCTCGCACTCGTTGACGCCCGGTGCCGCCGTCGCCATCGCGGCGGTGTGGGCCTCCGTCGTGATCGCTGCGGCCGCGCGCATCTGCTCGACCTCGGCCTCGGTCTTGAACAGGCGCAGCTCGTGCAGGATGGGCGCAGGGTCGAGCAGTTCGACGGGCGGCTGTACGCCGCCGCGCGCGCGACGGCGCAGGTCGGCGACCACTTCGAGCATGCGCCGGTCGCGGCCCTCGTCGTTGCCGGTCCGCCACATCAGGGACGTGTGATCGGCGAGCAGTTCCCCGAGCGTGTCCCACAGGTCGTCGACGTTGCGCGCTTCGTCCACGTCCAGCGCGTCCGGTGCGGCGTCGATGCCGAGGCGTCGGCCCTGCCATGTCTCCTGCAGCGGGTCCTTGTCGCGCAGGAACAGGATCGACTTCCCGCCGTCCTCGCCCGGCAGCAGCACGAGCCAGGAATCCGGCTCGGCGAAGCCCGTCAGGTACCAGAAGTCCGAGTCCGGGCGGAAGCGGAAGTCGCAGTCGTGATTGCGCACCTTGACCGTGTTGGTCGGGATGACCGCGGCGATGCCCTTCTCGTTCAGGATCGCCTGGAATCGGCGCCGGTTGTCGCTGTAGAGACTCATGCCTCCCAGCCTATCCCAAGGCCCGGGGCACGTCTCGGTCGGTCAGTCCTTCGGACCCGGATCCGCACCATTCTTGGGCAGCGGATCGCCCTCGGACGAGGTCTCGGGCTCGGCGGGGGCAAGGGTCGGCAGACGGTGCGTCTCGATGGTCGACGTCAGGTAGCGCAGGACGGCCGCCCGATCCGTATGGGCGTTCCAGCGCACGATCGTGCCACTCACGGGCAACGCGTCGGCCGCCTCGGGATCGGGTCGCCCGATGCGGACGGGCGCTCCGACGAGATCGCTCAGGACTCCGGTCAACGGCTCCAGCCACTCGCGGTCGGCGTCGCCCTCCGGCAGATCGAGCCAGAGTCCACCTTCGGTCAACTGACGCGGCACGTGGCCCGCGACCGGCGTCGGGAATTGGGCAGGCAGGGCGCGGATGCGGCCGTAAAGGGCTTGCGGTTCCTCGTCCTCGGCGCTGATCGTGACGACCATGGGCACGCGCAACGCGTCCTGGCGACTCCAGTTGATGTACTCGACGCGAATCTCGTGCGCCTCGGGTTCGGGCAGCAGCATGCCCAGTTGCACGGCGGGTCCCCTGCGGTGTGTGAACTCGGCCTGCACGCCGGTGCCCTCGAGCATCATCAGAAGATCGACCTCGGACTCGCCGACGGGCAGCAGACCGTAAGAGGCATTTCGCCATTCGATGCGCCAGGTCGGCGCTTCGGGCGAGCGCGGCGGAAGCAGCGGGCGCAGGATCGTGCCGGCCGGGATCGACTTGGGTCGTCCGCCCGGTCCGAGCGGCACGTCCATCGGGATGCCCGGGAACAGGCGCGGGGCGACGGCCGCGATCCAGGCGGGTTGGCCGTCCAGGGCGATCAGGTGTTGCCACGCGTCTTGACCGCGGCCCTGGGCGCGGGCCAGCAACGCGAGTTGAGCGCGGCGCGCCGGATCACGCCCCGGCTCTTCGGCCTCGGCCATCACGAGGCTGGCCCACGTGCGCCAGGTCTCCGTCCGCAACCAGCAATCGGGCTCGAACCACGCGGCGGCACCCGCGGGCAGTCCGGCGGGAAGCTGGCCGGGATCGACCTGGGCCAGGATCTTCGCCACGGGTCCGTCCGGCAACGTGATGCCCGGGGCGGGGGGCGGATCCTCCTCGAGCACCGAAGGCAGCGTCTTGGGCGGCATGTCCTGGTCGGTCGTCTGCGCTCCCGAGAGAGCGACCCAACCGAGGGTCAGGGCCGAGAGGAGTGCGGTGCGGATCGGGAGGTTCGAATTCAAGGTGGCGGTTGGGGGCTGCGCAGGAGAGGTGCCGAGTTCGCGGGGGCCAAGCTACCGCGGCGCGCGAGCCAGGACACGAACGGATCGAATCGGGCCGCGTCGAGTCACCTATCTCGGGAGAACCTCCTGGCCACGATTCGGCCAACGTCGGGCGCGGAACCCGGTTCATCCTTGCCGCGACGGGGGGCGATGGCCTATCAAGCAAGGGTCCTGGACGGTTTCGAACGTCCCCTGGGGCGCCGCCCCACCCTCTCTCCCCGAACCGCGTTCCTCCGTATGTGCCCCGTCGATCCCGAACTTCTGAAGATCCTCGCCTGTCCCGAGACCCACCAGCCGTTGGCCGAGGCCGACGCCGCGCTCCTGAAGAAGGTCAACGAGTCCATCACGGGCGGGTCCTGCAAGAACGTCGGTGGCGAAGCCGTCGCCGATGCGTTGACGGCGGGCCTCGTGCGCGAGGACGGCAAGATCGTCTATCCCGTGCGGGACGAGATCCCGGTGCTGTTGGTGGACGAAGGCATTCCCGCCTAGCGGATGCGGTTCGAACACCCGGCCCATCCTGGCCGCGCGGTGCGGCTGGCGTACTGCATGAATCTTCATGCGGGCGATGACCTCGATGCGATTCGCTCGGGGATCCGCGAGGTCACGCTGCCGTTGCGCGACCGCCTGGCAAAGGGCAAGACGTTCGGCGTCGGCGCGTACCTGCCCGAGCCGGTCGCGACGCGCCTCGGTTCGGATCCCGGAGCTGCCGACGGCTTCGCCACGTGGTTGGCCGACGAGGGCCTGGACGCCTTCACCTTCAACGCGTTCCCCTTCGGCGGCTTCCATCGGCCGGGCCTGAAGGAGCGTGTCTACGCGCCGGACTGGCGCGACACCGAGCGCTTGCGGTACACGCGCGAAGTCGCCCGCGCCGCACGCGCGATCGACGCGCGCCGTGCCGATCGCCGCGGGCACATCTCGATCAGCACCCATCCCGGCAGCTACGGCGCTTGGGTGGACGGACCCCAGGACCTGACCGCCTGTGCGGAGGAGATGGGGGCGATGGTGCAGGAGCTCCAGGTCATCGCACGCAGCGGCGGACCCGAGATCGTGCTCTCGCTCGAGGCCGAACCGCGTGCCAGTGCGGGCGACACGATCGAGCTCGCCGAGTTCCTGACCGTCGCGCGCATCCGCATCGCGAAGCGCCTGGTCGAGGTCGGGCTGTCCAAGACGGACGCGGATGCCGCTGCCTCGCGCCACCTCGGCACGTGCCTCGACGCTTGCCATGCCGCGGTGCAGTTCGAGGATCCCGAACAAGCCGTCGCACGGTCCCGCTTCGGCGGACGTCTGGGGAAGATCCAGTTCTCGAGCGCCCTCGAACTGGTCGACCCTGAAGCGCATCCGCGTGGTGTCGCGGCTCTCCTGGCTCTGGACGAGCCCGTGTACCTGCACCAGGTGTGCGGGCGGTTGTCGTCGGGCGAGAAGGAGCTGTGCGCCGACCTGCCGAACCTGGCCGGCGACCTGGAACTCGGTCGCGGTTCTTGGCTCGATTGCACCGCTTGGCGCTGCCATTTCCACGTCCCCGTCGACCTCGACACGTTCGAGGGATTGGGTACGACCCACGACCACGCCGGGCAATTGCTGAACGCCGCCCTGGCCGATCCCGCGAAGTGGGGGACCGACGAGTTGCACGTCGAGATCGAGACCTACACCTGGGGCGTGTTGCCCGGTCATGAACAGGGCGATCGCGTCGAGGGGTTGGAGCGCGAGTACGCGCACGTGATCGGGTTGCTCGAGAGCGCGGGTTGGTCGCGTGAGTGAGTGGGTCAGGCTAGGTTCGGCTCCGTGCCTCCCGTCAGTCCGCGAGGGCCTGAGCAAGACGATGCAGCATGCGTGATCCCAACATCTTGGTCGTCTGTGGGATGGGCGTGGTCGTGAGCGGGTTCTACCTACGACGAGCGCTCGCGAAGTCCTCGAAGTCCAGGCATGCGCGCTCGGACGAATCGGAGAACAACGGCGTCGAATGGCTCCAGGTCACGCGGCGCATCTTGGCTACGGTCCTCTTGTTGCTGATCGGCTGGACCGCATACGTCTTGTGGGAGGCCAACCGACCCTGGGTCTGGTACGACAACTTGGCGGAGGGCGTGAAGTCCGACCACCGCAGATTGAGGCACGAGATGGACCTGGCCTCGTGGAGTTGCGTTCCCAGCTTGAACGCCACGATGCTGGGCCTCGTCCTTGGCATCTGGAGTTGGCGTCGCAACGGATTTCGCTCGTCCGTGATCGACTGGGTCGTGGCGGCGTTTCTCCTCCTCCTGACCTTCAACATGTTCCTATTCATCATGGGCCGCGGCTTGTCCATCACCTGATTCGTGGGTGCGGCTCCGTACACCCGCTGGAAGATTGTGTCAGGTTCATCGAACGATTGAACCTGACACAAACTTCCAGTGAGATGGTTGAAGCCATGGCTGAGCTCGCTCCTTTCATGTATCCGTTCCCTGGGCTCGTTCTTCTCGTGCTCTATGCGGTTGCGTCGGGGTGGGTTCCGGCGAGGACGGCTGAGGATGTCGGAGGACCAGAGCGCCAGGTCGTCGCGCGCAGGAAGCGTGCTCGCTGGCGCTTCTTGCTGTTGCTCCTGGCCGAACTCGTGTTCCTGGGAGTCGTCTGGAGCATGCTTGCCGTACGGGAGGTTCAAGCGAGTCTGGACGCGTACACGAAGGCCGAGACTCGAGCGGCGTTCGACGACCGGACCCTCTGGACCAAGGTCGGCTTCTACACCACGCTGGTCGTCGGCGGCGCCTTCCTCATCATGACCCTGCGCGAACTCTATCGACGCAACCGCTCCCTACTGTGGGTCGACCTTCCCGCCTTGGTGTACCTGGGCCTCTGGTTCATGACGATGTCGTTGCACGTCATGATGTCCTCGGGGAGCAGAGCCTGAAATTGGACTAGGCAGGCTGCAGTGCTGCAGCCGCGCCGGTTTCGCCTTCGACCCAGCGGCGGTGCCACAGTTCGAGGACGACCAGGCTGAAGAGGCGGCGGCCGAGGTCTTCCTTGCCGGACTTGTGACGGTCCAGAGCATTCTGGACGTACTCGCGGCGCAGGTAGCCGCGATCCAGCGTGCGTTCGTCGAGCAGCAAACCGCGTACACGGTCGTGCAGGCCTTCGCGGAACCACTGGGACACCGGCACCGGGAAGCCTTGCTTCGTGCGGTACAGAAGATCCTCGGGCAGGTAGTCGCGCAGCATGTCCTTGAGCAGCGCCTTACCGACGCCGTTGCGCAGTTTGTGTTCGGCGGGAATGGCGAGGCCGAACTCGACCATGTCGTTGTCCAGGAACGGCACGCGCAGTTCGAGCGACGCGGCCATCGTCATCTTGTCCGCTTTCAGGAGCAGGTCGTCGACGAGCCAGGTCTGCAGGTCGGCGACCTGCATGCGCGCGACCGGATCGCGATGGGCGACGGCGGCGAACAGCTCTTGGAAGTGCTTCTCGACGAAGTCACCCGAGGGACCTCCGGGCGGATACATCGCCGGGCGCAGGCTCGGCGTGACGTCGCACGAGTTGCCGTGGTGGCGCGCGTCGAGCGGCATGCCGATCCAGTCCAGGTACTTGCGCAGGCGTTCGGTGCGCAGGAACGGTCGCATCGCCGACCGCACCGCTCCGGAGCGCAGCGGGAACAGCAGGTTGCGCAGCGAGTCGAGCTGGCGGTTGCGCGCGTACAACGGATAGCCCGCGAAGATCTCGTCCGCGCCCTCGCCCGACAGCATGACCGTGGCGTGCGGTTTCGTGATGCGCGACAGCTCGAGCAACGCGACGGCGGCGCTCTCGACCAGCGGCTCCTCGGCGTGCTCCAACTGGCGGTCGATGCCGGACAGGAAGTCCTCGTGCGTCAACTCGAACGCGTGATGATCGGTGCCATAAAGCTTGGCGACGCGCTCGGCGTGACCCAATTCGCTCTTGTCCTCGGGGTACCCGACTGTGAACGTCGAGATCTTGCGGCCGAGCTCGCGCACCAGGAACGCGACCGTGCCGCTGGAATCCACGCCGCCCGACAGGAAACAACCGAGCGGCACGTCGCTCATCAAGTGGGACTCGAGCGTCTTGGCGAACAGCTCCTTCAAGCGCGCCTTGGACTCTTCGTAACTGCACTCGATGGGCTCGACCTTCGCGGGATCCCAGTAACGGTGCTCGTCATGCTGCTTGCCGTCGATCACCAGGAAGTGACCAGGGCGCAGCTTGCGAATGCCGCCGAAGAACGTGCGCTCGCCCGGTACGTAGCCGAGCGTCAGATACGCGTCGACCAGGTCGGGCTCGGGGGCAGCCTTCACGCGGTTCGACGCCAGGATCGCGCGGATCTCGGACGCGAACAGCCAGTCGCCGTCGACCTGGGCCAGGTACAGCGGCTTGATGCCCAAACGATCTCGCGCGATGACGACGCGCCCGTCGCGCAGGTCGTGGATCGCCAACGCGAACATGCCCTGCAGCTTGCCGATCAGGTCCGTGTCCCATTCGCGCCAGCCGTGGACGAGCACCTCGGTGTCGCACTCCGAGCGGAAGGCGTGGCCGGCCGCTTCGAGCTCGGCACGCAGCGCGCGCCAGTTGTAGATCTCGCCGTTGTAGGTCGTCCAGATCTCTTGCGCCGGATCGGCGAACGGTTGCGCGCCCGCTTCGGACAGGTCCAGGATCGACAAACGGCGATGTCCGAACCCGACGAACCCGAGCTCCTTCTGCCCGCGGCCGTCGGGGCCGCGATGCTCGATGCTGTCCGTCATCACCTGCAGCATGGCCGGATCGACGGAAGCGCGCGTGTCTCCGAGGACGATTCCGGCGATGCCACACATGTCAGATAGTCCGTCGCGCTACTTGTCGCCGACGAACGCGACCATGTGCCGCTCTTCGTTCTCGAACGTCACGTCTCGCACACCGGTCAGGCCGCGCACCTCGAACATCTTCTGCACCTCGAGCGGCGTGTAGCGGTACTGGTAGCGCGGGCTGTAGTTGTCGAACAGGCTGACCGCCTGTTCGCGGCGCGTCGTGTTCTGGATCGGGCTCGCTTCGCCGCGCAGCTTGGCGACGCACAGCACCAGGAAGCGGTGCACCGGCGCCATGAGCATGCACAGGCTGTAGAGCAGCTTGACCGGGAGGCGGCTGGTGAAGAAGCGGATGATGCGGTTCGGGACGCCCACCCAGAACTCGCGCTTGCGATACAGCTGGACGTACACGCGACCGCCCGGCTTGCCCGTCTTCAGGAAGCCGTCGAACGCGCGCTCGGTGCTGGGGGTGTGGTGCAGTACGCCCGAGGTGTGGATGTGATCGAACGTCTCGGGCGCGAACGGCGGCTCCATGACGTTGCCCTGGACGAAGTGCACGAACGGTGCGCGATCGCCCGCGTGCTCGGCGCGCATCTGGTTGGCGCGCACGACCGAGCGCGACAGGTCCATTCCGACGACCTCGGCGCCGTGCTTGGCGACCGAAGCGGTCAACCGGCCGTTGCCGCAACCCGCGTCGAGCACCATGCGCCCGTCGAGTTCCGACGCCTCCAGCTTGACCGCGTCCAGGAACTCGTCCTTGCGCAACGCCAGGTCGTCCTTGAACCACGTCTTGTCGCCGTACTGATAGTTCTGCCACTGCAGGCTGAAACTCTCGTTCGAGCGTTTGTCGAAGCGCGAACTGTCGACCTTGCCCAGCTGTTGCGCGACGGACTCGAGGCCTTCGATCGCACCGATCTTGTCCTTGTGGTGATGGAACCATTCGGTGTACTCGTCGAACGCGTTACGGATGACGCGCGGGACGCCCTCGATGATCGGGTACACGAGCGCACAGCCCGAGCAGTCCAGCAGCCCTTCGATCACGTCCTCGGCGTACGCGGCACCGGCTTGGGCGCCCAACGGATCGGCTTCGGTCTGGAAGGCGTGGCAGTCGAGGGTCGCCACACACGAGGGGCAGCGCAGGAGTTCGTTGAGTCGGGCTTTCATCGGTCGTTTCCGTCTTGTCCCGCCGTGAGCGGCGGCACCGGGTTCCCCGCATCCTCGCGGGTTCGGGGGTGATTCTCCACGGCGGCTCGCCAGGAGTGAAGGACGCGGTCGGCAACCCCGTCCCAAGTCTGTGTTTCGGCGTGGGCGCGGATCGCGGCTTCGTCCCAGTCGGCGGCGAGGGCCGTCCGCAAGGCATGGGTCAGGGCGTCGACGTCGTCGGCGGGCGAGAAGATCGTGCCGCAGGTGGGGGGCAGCATCGCGCGCACCTCGCCGACCTCGCCAACGACGGCGGGGCGGCCGCAGGCCTGGGCCTCGAGAACGACGTTCGGGGAGCCTTCGTAGCTGGAGGCCAGCACGAACAGGTCGGCCGCGGACAGGTAGCTTGCGACGCGCTCGGGTGGCTGGGCCCCAGCGAAATGGACGCGCGACTCGAGGCCGAGTTCCGCGACGAGCGCCCGCAG
>TARA_R110002126_G_scaffold278386_1_pt1 | contig 29619 bp, 25 predicted proteins | sample TARA_R110002126 | Tara Oceans TARA_R110002126 (sample SAMEA4397536) | marine metagenome | biome: Polar Biome; feature: [DCM] deep chlorophyll maximum layer (ENVO:01000326); material: water (ENVO:00002006), including particulate matter (ENVO:01000060) such as... | depth 30 m | reverse complement strand
TTTGGTGCGCTCTGAGATCAGGCGGCGCTCGAAATGCGCAATGGCCCCGAAGACGTGGAATACGAGTTCGCCAGCGGCGGATGTCGTGTCGATCCGCTCCTCAAGGCTGATCAGATTGATCTCTCTGGCCTTGAGGTCATCGACGGATTCCAGAAGCTCTTTGAGCGAGCGGCCCAAGCGATCTAGGCGGATGACAGCGAGAGTATCGTTGGGCCTGGCCTGATCAAGCAAGGCCGCCAGACCGGGCCGGTTGAACGTCTTGCCGGAGATCACGTCTTCGAACACGCGAATGGCACCGTGTTGCAGCAGTCGGTCTTTTTGGCCGGACAGGTCTTGGTCGGCGGTTGAGACCCTTGCGTATCCGAGGATGTCGCCGGTGCGTGGCATGGTGTCTCCAAAACGACCGTTTTGTAGCCTGACTTCACGTGATCGCTGTGATCCTGAATTGGCGCAGCAAATCTGTCTTTTTATTGGTCTCTATAATATTCGAGGTCTTCAAACTTGCAACTACGTTTTGAGGACACTTTATGGCCCGCCGACTACTTTCTTCCCGCGCGCATGCAGACCTCTTCGAGGTGCTGACGGATCCTGATGCTTTGATCCGCCATTATCTGCTGAGCCGGGACGACATTGACCTGATCCGTACCCGACGTCGCGCCGAAAACCTCCTTGGTGTCGCGGTGCATATTTGTCTGCTGCGCTACCCGGGCTTCGGGTGGAGCGACGGCATCATGCCGCCAGCGGAACTGATCGCTTGGCTTGCTGAACAGCTTCAGGTGGAGGCCTGTACTCTCGACGATTATGCCATCAGGCGGAATACGCGGCACGAACATCATGCCCTCGCGATGCGCCACTTGGGGCTTTCCCCTTTCGGACCTGAACATGTGCAGCAAGCGGAGGATATCGCCACGATGGCGGCCTTCGCGACGGATCACGGCGTGAAGATTGTTGAGACGCTGGTTGCGGAGCTGCGCAAGCAGCATCTGGTGTTACCGAGCGTGGACACGCTTGAGCGTCTTGCCCTGAAAGGGCGGGCACGCGCCCGGCGCGAGGCTGCCGCAGCGCTGTTTGATGCTCTCTCTCCGGGTCAACGTGTCCAGTTGCAGGCGCTCTTGGTCAACGATCCATCTGTTGGGCAAACGCGGCTCACGTGGCTGCGTGGCTATCCGCATTCCGCCAGCCCGGCCAGCATGACCGCGCTTCTGGATCGCCTGAAATATCTGCGATCGCTGAACATGCCGCCAAACCTTGGGCACGGCCTCCACCCTGACCGGCTGCTCAAGTTCGCGCGCGAGGGCGCTGTGGCGCCTGTGAGCTTGCTGAACGATTTTGGTGAACGGCGGCGGATCGCTACGGTCGCGGCGCAGATGGCGGATTTATCCATCACGCTCACCGATGCGACGATCGCCATGTTCGAGCGACTGACCGGCCAGCTCTTCTCAAGATCCCGCAATCGCCAGGAGGAGGTCTGGCGTATGGGCAAGACCAAGGTTGGCAAGCTGATGCAGCTCTTCGGCGCGTCCATTGATGCCATGGCCCGCGCACAAGATTTGGGGCAAGATCCCTTTGCTGCGTTGGATGCGGATGTCGGGTGGGAAACGCTCTTGGGCAAGCGTGACGAAATCGCTGGCTTTGGAGAGCTGGCAACCAGTGATCCGCTCGCTCTGGCGGCTGAGCGCTATGCCTATATGCGCAAGTTTGCCCCGGCCTTCCTTGAAGCGTTCGAGTTCAATGCCACCGATGCGGGGGATGACCTCAAGGAGGCAATTGCCTTGCTGCGCGACCAAAACCGCACAGGCAAACGCAAGTTGCCCGACGATCCTCCCATGCCGTTCGCGGCCAAGCATTGGCCATCGCTGATCATTCAGGATGGTCAGCCACAACGGCGCGTGTACGAGACTGCGGTTGTGTCAACCTTGCGAGAGCGCCTGCGCGCCGGGGATGTCTGGGTTGACGGCAGTCGTGATTATCGCCGGTTCGACAGCTACCTGAAGCCCCGGGACAAAGCTGAAATCATCATGCGGGACGCGGGATTCGAAACCGATCCAGACGCATGGTTGTCTGACCGGCGGGCTACGCTGGCGAAACGCCTTGAGCAAGTTGACCGCGCCCTGAAGCGCAATGCGCTCCCTGGTGTCCGCATTGAACACGGGCGGTTGAAGATTACGCCGCATGACGCGGTCACACCGCCCGCAGCGATGCGTTTGGAACGGGCGATCGATGCCGTGATGCCGCGCATCCGCATCACGGAGTTGCTCTGGGAGGTGAATGCGCAGACCGGGTTCCTTGATGCCTTCACCGACCTGCGGTCTGGCAAGCAGCACGATGAACCCGCCGCCGTTCTGGCCACGATCCTGGCCGGGGCCACCAATCTTGGTCTCGAGCGGATGGCGCATGCCTCATCGCGCGTCAGCCATGCGCAGCTGACCTGGGCGCAGACATGGTACCTTCGGCCGGAGACATTCGCGGATGCCTTGGGCCGTATCGTCGACGCCCATCATGGCCTGCCCTTTGCGCAGCACTGGGGCGCGGTGGAGCACAGCTCATCGGATGGGCAGTTCTTCGCTGCCAATCGTGGCAGTGGGCTCATCAACGCCAAATACGGACCCGATCCCGGCCTGAAGATCTACTCCTTCTTGTCGGGTCAGTACGGATCGTTCCATTCCAGTGTCATCGGGGCGACCGCAGGCGAAGCCCCCTTCGTGCTTGATGGCCTCCTGAGCAATCCGGCCAGCTTCGACCCTCTTGTGCATTACACAGATACCGGTGGCGTATCGGACCACGTCTTCGCCCTGTTCCATCTCTTGGGGATGACATTCGCCCCGCGCTTGCGCGACTTTCCCGACCGGCGGCTGGCATGCTTCGGAAGCGCGAAGGCGTGGCCCACCCTGTCATCCCTCATCGGGAAGCCCATCAACGAAGAAGTGATCCGGCAGCATTGGGGTGACATCATGCGTCTCGCCGCCAGCATCCGCGACAAGTCTCTCAAACCGTCTGAAATCCTGCGCAAGCTTGGAGCGTACCGCCAGCAAAACCGGCTCTACCTTGCCTTGGGTGAAATCGGCCGGATCGAGCGCACGCTCTTCATGCTCGACTGGATCGAAAACGCCGACCTGCGCATGGAATGCCACGCAGGCCTCAACAAGGGTGAAGCGCGACACTCGCTGGCTCGGGCCGTCTTTGCCCACTCACAAGGGCGCATTCATGATCGCTCTGATGCCGCCCAACAGAAGCGGGCCATGGCGCTCAACCTCGTCATCGCCGCCATCACGTTCTGGACTACGATCTACATGGACAAGGCCGCCAGCCACCTCGCGCAGACCACCCAGATCTACGACGTCAAGCTGCTTCCTCACACATCGCCCCTCGGGTGGGAGCACGTCATTCTATCCGGCGACTTCGATTGGCATTCTGGAGCCGCAGACCGCAAAATTGCGCGACCACTGAACATCAGGCCAGCCAGAGACTGGGGAACCTGATTGTGTTCGCTGAAAGTTCTTCCTTAGCGTGGTTCTACGAAGAAACCTTCCGATGGGGCCAAGAGTGATGTAGCAGATTGCCATAACGAGGTAGACCAGAGTTGTTATTGTCATTGTTGATCTCCTCTGAGGTTGATTGAACTCAACCGGGTCGCAGTCCACAGGATGATGGTCTACGTACTATTTAGTGTTTCGGAGATTTTGACCCGCGCCGGGGTCGCTCAGTCAGAACGGACTCTCATCATCCAGGCGCGCCTCTCTGGCCTGCCGTTCGCGCTCCTCGCGGAGTCGAAGTGGGGCAGTCCGGCGATGCTCCCGAATTTCATCAGACGTCGGATCAAGGAGAATCCGGCCATCGCCGACGGTGATCTCGCCAAGGTCAAAGGTGTGGATCACGTCCGGCTTATCATCCTGCTGGCACTCGACGATCCACACGAAATCACCTGGCCAGTCAGTAGTGCCAATGTCATGGCGTGTGACGCGTAGGATCGTGCAGAGAGCGCCATCCATCAGACAGAGCTTCAGGCCAACAATGGCGTCCTCGTCTGTCGTCATGACCCGGCCTAGTCGTCCTTTGCCCGCTTCCGGCTGCGCGTGCGGCCTGACGGACGTTTGCGGCCTTCTGAGGCTGCTTTGTGGGCACCTCTGGTGTCTTCCTGCTTCATGGCCTGGCGCGGCCGCTGTGCGGCTTTCGCTCCGCGCTTCAACTCGGCTTCGGCCTTGACGGTCGAATAGGTGCGTTTGCGCTCTTGATTGCGCTGCCTCCAACGCAAGCGCTGCTGTTTGCGTTCATCGGCCTGACGGGCAATCAGGGCGGCGCGTTCGCTGCCGAACGTGTCGCGAGCGGAAGAGAGTAGGGCGCTCCGGTCGGCCTTGATACCGCCGATCACTTTGCCCAGCTCTTCACGCTCAAGGGCGCTAAGCTGCCGGATATCGGCACGATGCGCCCTATCGAGCGCGGCGGCTCTAGCCTTCTGGCTGGTCAGAAAGTTGAACGCGGCGGCCGTCCAACCTTTGTCCTCGTCGGTGAAGCCGGATGCTTTGCGATGTCGCAGCGCGTCCATAACGTTCTTGATCTTGCCGGCGATCGTGGCTTCTCGGGCCTCGAAATCCTGTCTTTCCTGGTACTGCTCGCGGTAGCGATCGCGAAATGCCGGCCGGAAGCGATCGCGGACCTGCTCTTTCGCCCGCTCGATCGCCGCGCCGGCCTGTTTGCGGATTTCATCCTTCTTGAAGCGGTAGCGCTCGGAGAGGTCCACCCATTCGCGGCCGTGGCGATGTTTCATCGACCGGCCTTGAACGCTCAGGCCGGCATCAAGCTTGGCCTGACGATCGCGCTCGATGTCGGCGCGGTTGTCATTGGCGGCTCTGGCTTCCTTGAAGTCGTCGGCAACGCTGCGCGGGGTTGATTTCTCACCGCGCACGAAATCGACCTTCTCACCGGCCTTCTGGCGCTTGATCGCCTCGGCTTTCTCGGCACGGGCAGGGCAGTATTTCTGCTCTTCACCGCGCTCCTGCCGATAGGCCAAAGCCCAGGCATCAAGCTTTTTGAAGTCGTTGCTTGTCGAGAGCATACGACCGTCTTCCATGGAAACGCGGTTGACGATGACATGCACATGCGGGTGCGGCTCGTCAGTATGGGCGACGATCACGGCTTGTCGGCCGGCTGCGCCGATAGCCTGCAAGGATTCATCGGCGGCGCGGAGCATTTCGGCCTTGCCGATCTTGCCGGCTTCGTCCGGGTGCCAGGCGAGGGAATAGGCATAGACGGAATTGGCGGACTTTCGGCCAGTATTCTTGATTCCGGCTTCCCGCTTAAGCCGCTCCTGGTCGATCGCCGTCGCCGCCATGATCCGGGCTGCCAGCTCCGGATCCCTGGTGGCGAGGTTCCGCGTCTCGGTCCAGCCAACGCGCTCGGATGTGTCGCGGACGCTTTCGCCCTCCTGCCGCTTGTCGTGCAGGTAGTAGGCGAACGCGCCTTTGAAGCTCGTGCCGGCCTTGGCGACGTTAGGCACCATAGGACCGGCCGACCTTCTCGAGAACGGTGTGGAGCTGGTGGAGGACATGCCCCAAATGGTGCGGGTCCTCGTCGCGGCCGCGATTGAGTGCACGGGCAATCTGATTGAGATTGACGCCGACGCGGTTCAGCTCGGTCAGCAAACTAGCGTCGGTCGGGGAGGGGGGCAGGGTCACCCTGCCGGACAGGATGCGTTGCCGGCCGTACTCGGTGAGCGTCACACCGGCCGCCGCCGCCTGGGCCTCCACGTGGGCGCGTTCGGCCTCCGTCACATCGAACGGGCCGAGGCGGGCGGAGCGCTTCTCATGCTCCTGCTTGCGGGGCCGGGCCATGGCGTCATCGCCTCCTTTCGTATCCGCATCCAGGGGCGTCCCCTGGCCGTCATGGAAGGGCCGGAACCTTCCTCGCGGTGGAGCGCCGAAACGCTCCTTGATGGGTCCAGGGAGAACAAAATCTCCCGGTCAGGTTCCAAGGGCGTGAAGGCTCTTGGTCCATGGTTCGGTCCAGGTGGAGAGGTGAAATCTCCAAGCCCTGGTCGTGATCCAACGGTGATCCGTTGGCAGGGTTCGGGACGGGTCCCGAAGGACGCTATCAGCGGCCTTAAGCCGGGGTGTGGGGGGCTGCATTTGAGCCCCATGCCAAGCGTTTTTCCATAGGAAAAACATAGCTTGCTATCCCTCAATAGCTGTCATCTACCATAAGTCTCCGATATTTTCCAGAAAAATCAAAAAGATGTCACCTGGTCCTTGTCTCAGACCTTGTTACAGGCCCCGGATGTGACCCAAAAATGCACCATTGCCGCCATCTGAATCGGGCGGGTTTTTTTCGCGCACAATCGGTTTCGGCGCTGATAGCTCAGGGGTCCAGAGCAACTATATGACCAGTAGGAGACACGGGTTCGAATCCCGTTCGGCGCACGTCCTCGACGCTGACCTGAGCGACACTCCGCCATAGCCGATGCCGAGCCAATCTTTCCGGCGAAAAAACCCGCCCGTCAAGCCCCGCCCGTCCGCAAGGCGGACACCGCGAAATGCGGCGGGGCTTGATCTGAAACCGGGCAAAATGGCATACTCAAATCACCTATTGGTCATATGCGCGAAGCCGCCCCGGAAACCTCCGGAGCGGCTTTGTTGCGTTATGTGGGCCTGGTTAGCGGGCCTAGTCTTCGACCGGGGCCAGGAACAGGCGGGCCTCACCGTTTGCCAGCTCCTGCGGTGTCAGGTCGAGCGGTGCCGGCAACCATTTGCCGTTTTCGCTCGGTGCCCAAACTGCGCCGATCTGGCAGAACCGGCCCAGCTCTTCCTTGTCGTTCCGATCGCGGCCCAAGACGCGGGCGCACATGATGCGAAATTCGGGTTTTCTCTTCTGGTCAGACATTGGTTTTCTCCTTGTGTTAGAGCCGGGACCATTCCCGGCCTGTGTTGATGCGGCCCGGTCAGAGTTCCGGGGATGTGTCGGCCGTCTTTTCGGGAGACCGCGCAAGCGGCGGAAGATCGGTAGACACACAGCCGGCAGGCGTCGCCGGATCTCTGGCAAAGGGTTCAAGCGGGTGCACAGGCGGGGGCTTCCAAAGCCTCAAGGGGTCGAAAATCGTCCAGACCAGTCAAATCTCGATCTCTCAGATTGTCCGCGTGACCGGTTGCCCGGTCGATCGGAGCTGAGCGAGGCGAGAGAGGCCGTTACAGGTGGCGGGTTGCCCATAATCCGGGCGAATGCGCGGCGTTGGCGGCCGGTCCGGACCTAGACACCATCAGCATATCAACGTGCTCCCGCCGTCCAACCTGCCAAGGCGGTTTCCAACCTACGGTCGGACCCTCCGTCTTTCGGTTGGTCTGTGGTCCGCGCGCCGATCTCCTGAAGGTGTCGGCTCCGGAGGAATGCCGCGTGTCGGTGTCTCACCAGAGGAATAGCTGAAAACTGCGGGATTCCCGCGAAAGGCAAGCGTTGATAAGGTCAGGACATGACTAAAAGGTCTTGGCAATACTTCATGTGGATGGGGAAGGGTGCAGCCTGGCTGTATTCGACGGCACATGCTGCCGCCAAGGAAGCCGAATTAAAGCGCTTGGCGGAAGAGGCGGCGCGGCCTCCCGATCCCATGGATGGGCTGGCCGATGCCGGCGAGCTAGATCAATACAGATATCAGCCGGGCGCGTTCTATCTGGGTCAGCTCCATGAAGATCACGGAGCGAATTTCGAAGCCGGAATTCATGACGATCGCGGCGTGTTCATGGTTGCCGGTTCCGGAGCCGGCAAGGGAACCAGCTTCTATATTCAAAACTGCCTGAGATGGCCGGGGCCGCTTGTGTGCGTCGATCCCAAGGGCGAGGCGGCAATGATCACGGCCATGCGGCGCGGGACTGAGGAAGCGGCGAAAGGAACCGGCACGAGCGTTCGGCCGCCTTTCCTCGGACAGCGCGTGGCGATCCTGGACCCGTTCGGACTGGTGAAGGGGCCGGCGCGGCGCTACCGCGTCACCTACAACCCTCTGCGCGATGTTGACCTAAGCCGCGGCGGCGGCGTCCGGCAAATCCGGGCGATCGCTAGCGGCCTGGTCGTGCATGAACCGGGCGAAGGCAAGCACTTTTCCGAAAGCGCCGAAACCCTGATTGCCGGCGTCATCGAGGTTATGAAGCTGACCGAGACAAACGCGGCAGACGCCACCTTGCCAAAGGTGCGCCGCGTCGTCCTGGGTGAGGTGAAAACCCGCTTCAAGCACGAAAGCGCGGACGCCCAGGAGAGCAAGGAAGCCTATGACCACCTGGTTGATTATCTGAAGCGCACGAAGACAAAAGCCGGCCTTGGGCGGGAAGCTCTGGCGATTGTCGAGGATGTCGGTCGGGACGAATGGAGCGGCTACCGCTCGACGCTTTCAAGGGCCGTGCGGTGGATGGCAGAGCCGGAAATGCAAGATCACTTGCAAGATTCCAGCTTCTCGCTGTGGGATATCGTCCAGGAAGGCGGCTCGGTTTATTTCGTCCTGCAGAGCGATGAAATCGACGATTACAAAAGCTGGCTGCGGGTCGTGATCCGCATGGCCACGGCCGCCAAGATGGCGCTTGGCACAAATCAGAAGGGACCGAAAACCCTTTTCATGCTCGATGAATTTGCCGCGCTCGGCCGCTTCCGGATACTTGAAAAGGCCGTTGCCGAAATGCGCGGCTACGGAATTAAACTCGTGCCGGTGATCCAAAATATCGGCCAGCTCAAAGAGCTGTACGGCGCAAATTGGGAAACCTTCCTTGCCAACTCGGCCGCGATCCTGGCTTGGGGTCTCAATGACGGAGAGACCGAAAAATACATTGCCGATCGTTTCGGCCGGGTGATGTCCTGGGAAACCTCGGCCGGCGTGAATGCGGGCGGGGCCGGCTTCTCAACATCGGCCGGCAGCTCGGCAAATTCGAGCTGGCGCGAACGGCCGGTGAGGTTCCCGAATGAGATACATGAACAGGGCGCGGCCGGCACGATGCGGGCTTTTGTGATCCCGGCGGCGGGTAAGGGTTTTACGGTACGGAGAAGGCCATATTACGAACAACTCGCCAGTAAGCGGGTGTTCGATAGTCCCGATTTCATAGCCGCTTGGGAAGAGAAATACGGGGGGAAGATTTCCTGATGCTTGAGCTATTCCAATTTCTTGTTCGGCTTGTCGTCGATATCGGAACGGGTCTGTTTGTGCCCGTGGTATTTGCCAGCCTGTTTTTCCTGATCCGTGCATTCTTGACGATCAGTGGTTCATCTCGCTCACGTAAGCAGATACTCGATGCAAAACACATATTTGCAGCGGCCGCCCTCTCGGCAGCGTTCGGTGTCGCAATGGCGATTATTACATATGTCGCCGGCAACGTTTCCAGAGATGATTTTGTAGATTCCGTCCTTCTCGTCCCACTAATATTTTCACCATTCGGTGTGGTCGTGGTTGGCATCCATCAGTTGGTCCAGAACTATTTTTCAGATGAAAAATTCAATGCAGAGTTTTCCGATGTGGGTAGCGACGAAACACACCACGGGCAGACCCACGCCCGGAAAATTGGCCTCGTGGTTAGTTGCTCGCGCAATGTCGGCGATTACACCTTTGTCGGCACTTCGATCGGGCCGCGGGGCATAGAGGTCGAACAAACTGAAATCATCTCTTCGGAGATCGCTAAGGGGATACGGGAGGAATCCAAGGAAATTTCTATTGCTGGGATGACGGGCAGCAAGTGGAACAACAGTAAAACAACTAAGAATTCCGGAATATCTTTGTGCCAATCATGTGGACGCTCTGAAATTCTTCTTTGTGGTCGATGCGATCACTATTTTTGTGCCCCGGATGGGGGCTTCAGAAAGCCTGTTCATTGCCCTGACTGCCGCGTCGATGTAAAGGCGCTAGGCCGGCAGCCGTTCAGGCTCGTCGGAATAGCTCTTGATCAGCAACAAACGGCAGGAGCCGGAAACCACGGGAACGCCGGAGCCGGCGCGGGCAAAGATGATGATTTCGGCTTTGATGAAAACGCCAGGGCCTGGGGCGGGTCTGGCAGCTCGGACGGCAATCACGGTGCCGACGATCGCAAGCCAGCAGACGACTACGCCGAAATGATGCGGCGCGCGGCTGATGCGATCAAAAACGTATCTGAGCCGCAAGCGGCATCTCGCGCGGAATGGGCCGAAAAGAAGTCGAACCAGCCGGGATTGAACGAATGGGAGCGGCAATATTACCAATGCATGGCGATGTTGCTGCGGGAGCGGGCGAAGGGCTTCCAGGGCCGGCAAGACAACGCGCCGCCTACTGAGGAAGAAGAGCGGGTTTTGTCCTTGCCTGAACGTTAAGGATGGGCATGACGATATGCGTCAAATACTAGACTGGTCAGCCGGAATCTCGCCCCGGTGTCGTCCAGACCTTCGGCGCGGGCCGCTTCATAAACCGGCTGCGGATTGTCCATGGTCTGGATGAATTCACGCAAAAGAGTGCCGGGATTGGGGCCAGCAAGCTGCCGGGCAGCGCGGGACCGGAAAACGTCGGCCGTATCTAACGGCCGGCATACAAGGTGCGCGTTGAGCCTACAAACAAGCTCCGCTGTCGATCCGAATTCTTTGCCAATATCAGAAACGGTTTTTTCTATGCCTTCTCTAAAGTATTCTTTCAAAACGTAAGAATATTTAGCAAAAAACGGGTTTTGTTGGAAGATAAACTTATATCGTCCTGATATTACTTAATAATAATTAGGTTAAATCTGTCCGTTACCTGCCTGCTTTTCGGAGCCACCCCTTATCCCGGCCGGGGGGGTGATCGACAAAGAGGGCAAGGGCCTGCTTTTTGGTGAACCCTGAATCCTTCGCGTTAGGGATGGAAGCCGAGGGGCTGAGACGGCTTACCGGCTCGGTTCACGACAGCCCGGCCGGCGACAAGCCGGCAACGCGGCAATCAATAGGGAATGTAGTCGTCTTCGATCGACGGCCTGGGATTGGCCTTAGACCATACAATGATCTCGGCTAAGTCTTCGGGTGAAAGGAACAATCCAGCCATAGGGCGGTATCGAAAATCAGCAAATGCGAGCGGCAGCACTCAATCTCGTCACCGCCGCAATCATCCTGTTCAACTGCCGCTATCTCGACCGCGCCGTGAGTGAACTTGGAAGTCGCGGAGTGAAAATTGATCCCGCTCTACTCTCGCAGCTTTCACCTTTGGGCTGGGACCGGATCAACCTCACCGGCGATTATGTCTGGTCAGACGGCATTGAACTCGATGCCGACGGACTCATGCCCCTTCGAATCCCCGATAGCTACCGTGAATCTATGTCCCGATAATGCACAGAGGCCCCTTTGCGCTGAGCGGTGCCTGCACAGGGATATGTAACATATTCTCTGGAGCTTTCAATAGGGATATGTAACATATTTTCTCAGGCGCTGTATTCGTGCATAAATCACGACTTATGCACCACTAACGAAAAGCCAGCATTTCCGGCCTGTGGGTATGGTGCAAGTTCCCGGTGCAAGAGTCCGGCCTATCTGGTAGCCTGAAGCTATGTTGATCGGCTACGCCAGAGTGTCCACCAAGGGCCAAAACCTCGATCGCCAGATCGCGGCGCTTCGCTCGGCCGGCGTCGAAAAAATCTACCGCGAGAAAGCATCTGGGAAGGCCGTCACCGGCCGGCCCGAGCTGGAACGGGCCATTGATGCCCTCGGCACCGATGACGTGCTGGTGGTCGCTGAATGGGACCGGGCAACGCGATCAATGATGGACGGCATAGCGATCATGCAGCGGATCGCGGCCAGGGGCTCGGCGATCAAGGTGCTCGACAAGCCGCACCTCGATCTGACAACGCCGATCGGCCGGGGCTTCCTCGCCTTCCTGTCCGCCCTGGCCGAAGACGAACGCGGCCGGATCGTCAAGCGCGCGGCCGAGGGCCGGGAAGCGGCGAAGGGCAAGGGCGTGAGATTCGGCCCGAAACCGAAACTAACGGATCACCAGAAATCAAAGGCGCTCGATCGCCTGGCCGCCGGCGAGAGCTGCCGGGAAATCGCCCGCGACATGGGCGTGTCGCACTCGACGATTTCTCGGCTGCATTAAGCGAGCAACAGCCCATGCCAAAGCGCCACGATCTGAAGCCGGTCAAGACGCAGGCCGATCTGTATGCGATCATGCAGAGAGTCATCGACCGGCATATGACGCTGCCGGCGGACTATTCGGACCTGAGCATCAATGAAAAGCTGCCGCACCTAAAGCGCGAAATTGAGAACTTGTCGGCGCAGACGGAGAATCTTCGGAAGCTGATGAAGCAGGTATTTGAGGATTAAGCCGCAATTCGCCGGCGAATCCGCATGAGGAAGTCGCGCTGTTCCGTGACACCCACCGATCGCAATGAACCGCTCAAAGGCCCGCACAGTCGAGGTTCCTATCGCGACCCGACCGGTCAAGCGTGACCGGAGGTTCCTGGTACTCGTTCGTGCAGACTTGAATGGGATGCTACGGTGTAATGGTCCTTATTTACCGGCCATTTCTGACCTCAGCGACCGGACATCATCGCCCTAACGCTGCGGTCATTCGTGACCGCTCGCTTTACCTTGAACGCCAGTATTTTCAGGCATATCTCGGTGTCGGAAGGAAAACCGATGACCGAAGAAACTGAAGATAGCAATTCTGCACAGATTGTGCAGCTCCGGCCGAACAAAGCCGCGCGGGCCTCAGAGCGCAAATGGGGCAAACCGGTTATGGACTTGGGCTTTTGCATCGTGCCGTCGCTGCTTCTCCGGGCTCAGCAACGGCTAGGACTTAATCCCACGCAACTGGCGGTCCTGATGCACCTGGCGGATTATTGGTGGGACGTGGATCGCAAGCCCTACCCCACCGTGAAAACGCTCGGCGAGAGGATGAAACTCGGCGCGCGGCAGGTCAGGCGATATATCGCTGAACTTGAGGCCGCCGGCCTCGTCAAGCGCGTCGAGCGGAAGGCTGCTCATCGCGGCAAGCTGAGCAACATCTATGACCTGTCCGGTTTGGTGAACCGCCTGAAGGAGCTCGAGCCAGAATTTCGCAAGGTCGAAAACGAGGTCAAAGAAAAGCGCCGGGCAGTCACCCGGCGCGGCGCACGGCTAAAGGGAGCCTGATCCAGCTTATAAAATTTGCAGCGTAGCTCAGGTGGATAGAGCCCCCGTTGTCGGCAGTATGTGACAGACTGGCATCTGGAATGTACGGGCGGGGAGGTCGCAGGTTCAAGTCCTGCCGCTGCAACCCTACTGCAGAAACTCGCAGTTAGAGCACGCGCCGCTTCTTGCGCGTCTTTTTGGCCTGCGCGGCCATCGGCGCGCCGCTCTTCTCGTAGAGCTCGAAAAGGTGCTCTACCCGTTCCCGTTCGAACGCAAAGCCCTTGCGTCGATACAATTTATCGACGGCCTTATCGAGCGCAGCATGCGCCTTGCGCAGCGTTGGCAGCATGGAGTCCTGATCGTAAAGGACATCAAGCTCGGTGTCCTTGAAGGATGCGCGGGCGTCCAAGACAGATTGCGCCAGGGTCTCGACAATCGCCTGCTGCTTAGGCGTCATCGTCGGCCACGGGAAGGAGTTGTAGATCGAAGGTGAATAGCTGTAGTCGCTCTTCAGCCGTCCTCCGACCGTCCGCATCCATGCCATGTGCATCGCTGAAGTCAGGATGCCGAAATAGTAGAGCGGCGCGTCCGTGATGATCTGAAGCTTGTTGGACGCGATGACCGTGGCAGGTAGGACGGCCATAGGGATGTATTCCCGCGTCTCGGACGACACTTCAGGGACGGCCAGATAGGCCGAGCTGGGCTGGCGATCCTGAGTGAAGAGCGTTGGATATTTGGCATATTCCTTCACGCTTGGCGTCGGGCTTTGGAGCCTCCCCGCTCTCACCCGTTCAAGTCGCTCCTGTACCGGTTTAGAGGCTTTGATCTCATTGGGATCGGCGTCCTTCAGCCACAGGCACCAACGCCAATCGCCGGAGATTAGCTCGTCTCCCCCGACATACGGTCGCAACCACTTTTCCGCTTTTGGGTCTTCAGTCAGAAGCGCCTTCCGGTCGCTCTCTTCAAGGATCAGGTTGCTAAACTTCAGATAGCCGCCTCCCGGCTTCTTCAGTCGTGCGCCATCTGTCGGCTGGCTCCCTTTATGCATCTTGAGGCGGCCAGCTGGGGGTTGGGATCGTGCTGGTACAGCGTACTGCGGCCCGTCAATCAGATAGCCGTTGATGCGGGATACCTTGGCTTCGTGGGGCTCGCCGCGAACGTGATCATATTCATAAATCGTGCGACTTCCGTCCCTGCGGTAAGTCATGCCCACGATCACGCAATGCACGGCGGCTTTGCCGCGTGCCTCGCTATTCCACTGAAAGGTTCGGTGCGCGAAGCGGATTGAAAGGCCGCCTGCAAACATGACCGGCCAGAGGATGCCGCACTGTTCGCCCTGCGTGATCGAGTTTGTGGACACAAAGGCAATCTCGGCCTTTCGCCCCTGGTCGGCGTAGGTCATCGCCTTCTTGAACCAACAAGTCACATAGTCGAGCCTGTTGACCTGCCCTTCCCTACCCCAGATGCGCGCCATATCGGCTTGCTGCTCTTTAGTGCGCCACTGGTGGCCGATGAATGGCGGGTTGCCGAAGAGGAAGGTGCAGTCCTTGGACGACAAGAGCATCTGCCAGTCCATTTCCAAGGCGTTGCCAACTGCGATGTGCGGGGATTTTCGAAGGGGGATACGAACATAAGTCTGGCCGAACGCAAGGCTCAGCCGGTTGTTCATGATGTGATCCATCATCCAAAGGGCGGTTTCCGCGATGCGGGCGGGAAATTCGCTTATCTCGATCCCGTAGAACTGATCGACGTTGATAAGCGAGAGGTCGGAAACGTCGAGGCGGCCCACGAACTCCCCGTCAGCATTGCGCTCGTAGGCAATCAGCTCCCGGACCAATTCGATCTCAAGCGTCCGCAGCTCGCGGTAGGCGATAATGAGGAAGTTGCCACAGCCACAGGCCGGATCAAAGAAAGTCATATCGCCAAGACGTTTGTGGAAGGCTTGCAGCTCTACCCTGCGGCGGCTGTCCTTACGGGCTCGGAGCCTTTCGAACTCGGCCCAAAGGTCATCGAGAAACAAGGGGGCGATGACTTTGAGAATATTCTTCTCGCTCGTGTAGTGCGCGCCCTGTGCGCGGCGTTCGGTCCTGTCCATGACGGACTGAAAAAGTGAACCGAAAATCGCGGGCGAGATTCCCGACCAATCGAAGCTGCACGCATCAAGAAGGCGCTGCCGCATCTCGGTATCGAAGGATGGGATCAGAAGCGGATCGCTGAAGAGTGAGCCGTTGACATAGGGGAATCTTGCCAAGTCGCTGTCGAGGTTCCTCGGCCGCTTGCTTTCGACCGTGTTGAGAACCTGGAAGAGCTGCGCCAGCCATCCTCCAAGGTCGGAGCCGTCTTCGCGTGTGCGGGTTTCGAGTAAGTCGAGGAATATGTCGCGCGGCTCAAAGATCCCTGTGTCATCAGCAAACAGGCAGAAGACGAGCCGAACAAGAAACTGCTCAAGATCGTGGCCGGTGTATCCCGCCTCTTCAAGAGCATCGTGCAGCTTCCCGACAAGCTCGGAAGCTTCGATGTTTACGGGGTCCTGGTCTTTGAACTGGCGGCGTTCGACGCCGATTACGAAACCAAATTTTTCGACGTGCTTAGGCAGGTCGATAAGGGTGATGTGAAGCTCTTCGTCTTCTTCAAGATCGTAGAGCTCAAAGCTCTGAAAATCGCTGAGAAGGATGAAGCGTGGTAGCTCGGAATCCTTCAGACCGGGGAAATAATTCAGCGCCTGGGTTTTGGCCTTCTTCAGATCGAGTCCAAGGCTTTTCTGCTCGATCAGCAACACACCTTTCCAGAACAGGTCGATGAAGCCGCGCTTGGCGCCAAGATTCTTTACGGGCTCTTCGAAGCTCGCTACGCGCCGAACGGGCACCCCGAAAACATCAAAAAAATCCCGATAGAAGAGCTGCGTCTGCCCCTTCTCATAGCCCTCGCCTGCCCACTCCCTGGCAAAAGCGGCGGCGCGAGTGCGGATTTCATTCCAGGAGAGACGCATCCGTGTCCTCGATCAGATCAGCGTCGGCTGCGGCTCGCCTGGCTTGCCGGTGAAGCGCGGGACGTTGATCTCCCCTTCCCGCTTGCGGGCCTGGGCAATGTCGTAGCTGTTCTGCATCCGCATGAGGGTATCCATGCTGACGCCGAACGCCTTCTCGATGCGCAGCGCCATGTCGGGCGAGAGCGAAGAGCGCTCGTTGAGGAATGCCGAGAGCGCTGTGCGGGTGATGCCGAGCACGCCGGCGGCCTCGGTGACGGACAGCTCCATCGGCTCGATGATCTCGGTCTTCACGAAGCCGCCAGGATGGGGCGGGTTCTTCAGCCGGTAATTGGTCGGTTCAGTCATGGCTCCACCTCCTAGTGGTAGTCCTCATAATCCAGTTCGATGATCTCGATTTCGGCCTTGTCGATCCGAAAGGTGATGCGCCAGTTCTTGGTGACGAACAGGCTCCAGGTGCCCTTCCGGTCCCCGGTGAGCTGGTGGGCTTTCCAGCTCGGGATCGTCCGCAGCTCGTCCTCGCGCTCCATGTCCTGGAGGAAGGCAATCATCTTGCGGATTTTGTCGACGAACGGCGCTTGAAGCCCGGCCGCGTCATCGTCTTCGATCAGGCGACGGAGGCCTTTATGCTTCACGCTTCTAATCTTCATCAACTCCAAGTATAGCTTGCAGGGAATGGGGGTGTCAAGTGTCGCGCTACACTTACCATAACCCTGCCCTGCTGAGCATGGCCTTGGGCGGCCAGTTCCCCCTGTATTTGCCTTACACCCCCAAGGGTCGAAGTCCGGGCCATCGTCGCCGATGCCCCGGAGCCTGAAGGGTTTCAATTCCTTTGGTGAGACGGGAAAGAACGACATTCCTTCGGAGCCGACCCCACCCGAAGATCGGCGCGCGCAGCGGAAGGCCATGGCGCGCGGCACGCGCGGGACCGGAGCCACGCGCAAGCCTGGATCCTTCCAGGGCGAGCATGGCGAGGACCCACCCATTGCCGGAGCGAGCACGGTGATAGGCTGGATTTGGCGGCGGGCGGAATAGAGCGCCGTACAGGCCGTTTTCGTCCGGGAGGTCCCCTACCCTATCCAGAAGCCCCAAACGGCTCAGGCGGGTCGGAATTTGTCGTTATGAGGCCTTTCAATTCGCATCGAGGATGCCGGTCTGTCGCTGGAAAAGCCCCTTGCTTTCTCGCAAAGCAATCTTGTGGCTTTTCCATTGGCAGAGGCCGTTGTGATTGGAGCTGTCCTGCCCAAGGTCTCCGGGAAAAGAAGTTTGCCGGCCGACTAGGCCGGCTCCGCTATAGGCCAGGCCGTAGGCCTGGGGCGAAGCGAGCAAAGCGAGCGGAGGGTAGGTGTTGTTATAGTTTGAGGCGACAGTTTGCGGATTGTGCGGGTAGTTCTTCTTCTTATTTCAGACTTCTTCTTCCTGCGGCTGAAAAAGTCAAAAAAACAATGACTTACGCGGATAGCTATAACATAATGGAGCGTAACCGGACTCTTATTGGGTGATTCGGCGCTACATTTCGGTTGATTCGCGAATACGTTCGGGGTGGTCCGCGATAACTTATTGGGGAAAGCAATTGTCACCCCAAACGTAATAGATAACAAATTGGGTGACTTTTCGAGGCCGGCCATAACAAATTGGGTGGCTTGTTATGGGAAGAAATAACAAATTGGGTGGCGAGGCCGGGGGCTGTGTATCGATCCGTCCAATTTGCTTGCCGCACCGCTAATTATAACATACGATTCGGGACCATGTTATGGGTGCTTCGCGGCCCCCTCACCCAATATGTTATAGGTTGAATGCCGATCGAACCTGACAGGACGAAGAAATACGGGACGCTTGATCTGAAGCCGGACCACGGCGAAATGATCAAGCCGGCCGAGACGATCGATATTGTCGGCGTCGAAGGGCTGACGCTCCGGGACAAGCTGATCTGGAATGATCTGATAGCCAATGCGTTCGGCCCGGAAATGCGGGAATTTGACCGTGATTTCAAGATCGATCTGACCCCTCTCCGCGCCAATCACAACGCCAATGACCGGGTTGAAGACAGCATAGAGCGGCTGATGAAGACGATCGCGCGCTGTAAGATGCCCAACGGCTCGGTGACGCGGTTTCAGCTCCTTGGCGGCAACAATATGGGCGATCCGACGCGCCCGCGCGGCGAGCTGACTTACAGCTTTGACAAGCGTTTGATCGAAGTCCTGCGGGATTCGATCAGCTTCGGAAAGCTGGAATTGTCGGTGATGGCCGCTTTCAGCAGTAAGTACGCCCTCTCCCTGTACGAACATCTTTCGCGTCGTGTGAACCTGAAACACAAATGGATGCAGGAATACACGGTTGAGGAATTTCGCGACGTGCTGGGGGTTGGCAAGGGCCAGTTAAAGGCCTTCGGCAACCTGAAACAGCGGGCCATCAAGCCGGCGCTGGAAGAGGTCAACCATTGGGCACCCTTTCGGATCACACTGACCTACAAGAAAACCGGGCAGCGCGTCACCGGCATAACGATGGCCTGGACGTGGAAAGACCAGGCTGGCCGGGCCAAGGTGCGCGAAGAGCTGCAACGGCCGAAGGTCGGCCGCAAAGCGCGAATGCAAGGGATCAAGGAAACAGTCGTGGTGCTTGAGCCTGACAGGATCAAGCTCGCCGATGGCGAATTGCCTTTCGAGGATCAGATAGCGGACCTGGAAGACGAGGAATCGGTCTTGCAGGCGGCAGAGCTGACGCCGCGCGACTAGCCCGCCATAACAAATTGGGTGACTTGTTAGAGCCGCCGCAATGATATGATATTCTATGATATCATTTCCTAGCATAAGGTATTCTATGCTATAGTCGGGCTGTGCGGATTTCCCCGCGTTCCATTTCAATGGTCGTTCGACCCGAAAACCAAAGAGAAGCCCATGCCGATTATCGCTTTTGCCAATTCAAAAGGCGGCTCAGGGAAAACAACAAGCGCCTTGCTGCTTGCCTGTGAGCTGGCCGAATCCAAGCCTGTGACCATCATTGACGCGGACCCGCGTCGGCCGATCTCGACCTGGGCGGGACAACACCCCGGCCAGATCGCGGCCGGACAGAAAGACCCTGAGGTGGAAGCCAAGCGGCGGCGCAAGGCTGACCAGGTGCCGACGAATATCACGGTGGTCACGTCGGCCGGCGAAAACGCCATTCTTGAGGAAATCGAGGACGCGGCGCAAAAGTCGGTCTTCGTGATTATCGACCTGGAAGGCGTGGCCTCAAAGCTCGTCAGCTACGCCATGAGCCAGGCCGATTTCGTCATCGTGCCGATGAAAGAGCAGGAACAGGACGCCAACGCCGCGCTTGATATCATCCTGGAAATTCACCGGAACATGAAAGCGGTCCGGCGCAAAATCCCATACGCCGTGCTGTTCACGCAGACCAAATATGTGAAGTCGAGAACGGCGCGGCATATTTCCAGCCAGTTCCGGGAAAACGAGAGCATCGACACGTTCGAAACCGAGATTGACGAACGGGACGCCTACGCCGCGATCTTCTCGGCCGGCGGGCCGGTGAGGGGCCTTGATCGGGCCAAGGTCAACAATCTCGATAAGGCGGTTGAGAACGTGAAAGCCTTTACGGCGGAAGCGATCGCCAAGCTCCGCGCCCTGCGCGACGGCACCGAAAGGCAGGTGGCGTAATGAGCGGCGATCGTGAAAAGCTCGACATACCGGCCTTCGATGATGATCTGAGCGATTTTGGCGCGGCACCGGCGGCGGTAGCGCCTCGGCCGGCGCCTGGCCCATCGAATGACCGGCAGCGTCAGGCGATCGACCGGGCGGCCAGTTTCCCGAGCCGCGAAGCGCCTGACGACGATCAGCTTAACATTCGGGGATCTAGAGTCGTGCTTGATCGCTTCCGCGCGCTGCGTAAATCCGAGCGCTACAAATACGCCGATCTGCTCGAAATGATGATGGACGCTTACGAGCGCCGGAAGGAATGACGAGTCTCGAAGACCTACCGCGTCGCATCTTCCTTGATTCGTGTACGGCGCAAACCCTGCGAGACTACGGCGGATATATCTATGAAGGAGAGCCTATCCCCGCCGAAGATCGCATCTACCGTGTGACCGATGGCTTGGCCAACATCAATGCTCTCCGGGAGATTTTCGCAGTCAACAGCCGTGCGAGCTTCGAATGGATCGTCTCACACGGCAGCCTTCGTGAAGCGAAAGACAAGAGCGATCCGGGTCATCTGCAGTGGTTATGGGATATTGCAGATCACTCGGAAGTCTGCCTGGAAGGGGACGGTCCAACGGCAGACAGTGAGACGCTTGCGGCGCGACTTGATGAGCCTCGGTTTGGCTACCTTAGCGATAAAGATCGGCTCCTTGTCCAAGACGCTTTGATGCTCCGCTGCGAGGCGTTCCTAACCATGGAGCGCCGCCTACCGCGCAATGCGGCTCACATCGACCGCGAACTCGGCATCCGCATCCTCACACCAATCACGCACTGGGAGATATTGCGGCCGTGGGCCGCGCTGTGGTGATCACTCCTCTCGCGTCCGCTTCCGGCTGCGCTTGCGGCCGGGCGCGCGGGCGCGACCCTCTGAGGCGGCCTTGTGCGCGCCTCTGGTGTCTTCCTGCTTCATGGCGTGGCGCGGCCTCTGACGGGCCTTGGCACCGCGTTTCAGCTTGGCCTCGGCCGTGATCGTCCCGAACGCGCGCCGGCGTTCCTGGCCGCGCTGCCGCCACTTGAGTTTCAGGTCTTTGCGCTCGTCGGCCTGGCGGGCGATCAGGGCGGCGCGATCGGTGCCGAAGGTGGCGCGGGCGGAAGAGAGTAGGGCGCTTCGATCGGCTTTGATCCCGCCGATGATCTTGCCAAGCTCGTCCCGCTCGAATGCCGACATGTTCCGGCGCGCGGAACGGTGCACCTTGTCGAGCGCGGCGGCGCGGGCCTTCTGACTGGTCAGGAAATTGAACGCGGCGGCTGTCCAGCCCTTGTCGTCCGGCTCGGCTTGCGAAACCCGGCGGCTTTTGATGGCGGCCATAACGTTCTTGATCTTGCCGCCGATTGTGGCCTCGTGCGCGTCGAAGTCCTGCTTTTCGCGGAACTGCCGGGCGTAGAGGTCGCGCCAGGCCGGGCGGTACTGCTCCTTGACCTGGGCTTTCGCCCGTTCGATCGCCTCGCCGGCGTGCTTGTTGATCTCGGCCTTTTTGAACCGGTAGCGATCGGCCAGGTCTACCCATTCGCGGCCGTGGCGGTGACGCATCGAGCGGCCTTGAAGGGAAAGCCCTGCATCAAGTTTGGTCTGGCGATCGCGTTCGATCTTGGCGCGGTTGTCGTTGGCCGCCTTCGCGGCGGCGAAGTCCTTCGCCATGCTCCGGGGCGTGCTTTTCTCACCCCGGACAAAATCGACCGTCTCGCCGCGAGGCGAAAGGGCTCCCTTTTGGGCCGGTTATCGGGACCAAGCTAACAGGTTGGAATTCACACGGACGGGAACGGGTCAATAAGGCCAGGCAAAATTGGCCGACGGACCGAGACAGGTCCGAAGTAACGCGAAATGCAGACAAGCCGGAGATTTCTTGCTACGTTGCACTTTAGTGGTGTTCGCGAACTTTTGGAGGATAGTGTGATCAAAACTAGAGCCGAATGGGATGCCTTTTTGAAAAATTCTCAAGCCGATCCTCTTGCCCCGCTGAGTGAGGAAGCCAAGGAAAGGTTCAACGAAAATCTTACGTTCTGTGATAATGGTTTGTGCGGATTTGATTACGGTGACCTAGAAGAAAGCATGACAACCGTACAATATAGAAATCTTATGGGCCCCTGTGCATTATTGGGACATAGATTCACGGTAGGAACCTGCTGGACGGTACCAACGCGGTCGGGCGGGATGCAGGTGCGGAGGAGGGCGAGAAGCCGTCGATCCGTGAGCGGCTGGACGATGTGTTAAATAAACCGCGTGAGAGGCTGGAGATCGAGGATGAACCGGAGAGGGATCGGGAGATCGAGAACGAACGCGAGATTGATCGAGAAATCGACCGTGACCCGGGCCTCAGTCACTGACCTGCCGCCATCTTCGACAGGATCGAGGCGGTGTGTTTCGACGCCTCCGGGACGCTGGGAGAGATGAGGTTCATCTTTTTCGCCTTGGCCAAAGAGCGATGGGAAAGCTAACGAGATGATGCGGCCGCAAGGAATCCTCTGGATCATCGGCGATAAGTTCTATATCACGTCCACATGCAGACATACCCCGCCATTTGTTTTGTAAAAATCGGACTCGCCGTATTGCTATCGGCGAATCTGATTTTCGGTATCGCAAAAGCTGATACCCATCAGGCAGGCGTGGGTGAAACAATCTTTGAAAACACTGTTCTAGCCACCGATCTCGCTGATCGTGATCAGGCTGCTCAGGAGCAAGGGGCGCGCGAAAGCGATGACGCGGCCCATGGTCCCGGTGATTGCCATATCCATGTCATCGTATTGAAAGAGGCAAAGTTGACCTGCGACCGGTCGTTGGTCTACAGTTCTCGACAGTGGGGTGACGTCCCTGTGATCCTTGCCTCTGTCCAGGGTTATTACCGTCCTCCGCGAGGGTGATTTAACCTTTCTGTGATCGAGATGTCGCAAATCCTGTCATGGCACAGGACTTTGTAGGATTATTTGACAATATGGCCGACCGTTGAAATAGCGAACTTCGTTCGAGGCCGTTTCAACGGATAAAATCCGGGAGCAAAATTTCATCAGGTGACCTGAATGGGTTTTGGAATCCTTCCCGTCCTGGAGTGCAATTATGAGACTGAAAACGATGTTCCTGGTTTCGCTGGCGATAGTCGCATTGGCCTTGGCCACGACCATGACAAGCCGTGCGGAAAAACCACTGGTGATCAGTGGCGCGGCTGCGGCGGAGCCGCATGATGATGCCGATCATGCCGGTGAAAGTGCAGATGCCCATGGTACCGACGATCACGCAGACGAAAGTGCGGATGCCCACAGTGATGACGGCCACGCAGATGAAAGAGCCGACGCCCACGGTGATGACGATCATGCCGGTGAAAGTGCCGATGCTCACGGTGACGACGATCATTCAGATGAAGGCGGTAGCGATATTGTCAAATTGACAGGTGAGGTCGCGCAGGAGGCCGGGATCGTGCTTGAGCAAGCTGAACTGGACGCCTTGGGCGAGTCTCTCAGCCTGCCGGCAGAAGTTCGCTTTGATGCAGACCGGATGGCCAATGTATCGCCAAGGGTGAGCGGTGTTATTGATCGCATCTTTGCGGGTGAAGGTGATACAGTCGAGTATGGAGACAGACTCGCATTGATTTCCAGCCGCGATCTGGCCACGCTGAAGGCTCAATGGGTCACTGCGGAAACAAGGAAATCACTGGCGGCGCAGGCATTGGAACGTGCGGAGGGCCTGTGGTCCAAAAAAATAATTTCCGAGGCGACGGTCCAGGCAGCCCGTGCCGAGCATGAAGCGGCAAAAGCCGAGAGCGAAGCGGCAGAAACGGAGCTGCATGCGGTCGGCATCGATCACGCGGCACTCGAGAAGATTGCCACGGCCGAAGATGGCAACAATGCGAATGCCTATCTGACTGCACCGCTCTCCGGAACGGTGATACGACGCGCGGTCACGCTGGGGGGAACCGTGACAGCCGGCGATTCCAGCGCCGAGGCACTGTTCACGATTGTCGATGACAGTGTGCTTTGGGTTGATATCGCGGTGTACAAACAGGACATCAGCCGCGTCCGCATCGGAGCGCCGGTTGCCCTGAAATCGGACGATGGCGATATCATCACACAATCTACGGTGGCATTTGTATTGCCGGTCATTGATGAGGTTTCCCGCACGGCGACGGCGCGTGTGATCGTGGATAACAGGGACAAGGCCCTGACCCCCGGGCAGTTCGTGATCGCAGATCTCAGCGTTGGCAATGCCAGGGAAGTGCTGCGCGTCCCGCAATCCGCCGTGCAACTGGTAGAGGGGCGCTCGTCCGTCTTTGTCCCGGTGGACGGCGGTTTCGCACCGCGCCCCGTCATGATCGGCACAACGGCTGGCGGCTATGTCGAAATCCGCACCGGGCTGGAGGAAGGCGACCTGTTTGTCTCTGACGGTGCCTTCACACTCAAAGCCCAGCTTGAAAAAGACGCTTTTGGCGACGGACACGGACATTAGGATAGCTGATCATGACCGATTTTATGCACCGCATCGCCGGCGGATGGCTTTTGACCTCCATCGCGGCTTTTGCGATGACGATTGGCGGGCTTTTTGCGTTTCGCGCCTTGCCTGTCGATGCCTTTCCGGATGTGACGCCATCGCTGGTCCAGGTCTTCACCGAAACCGAGGGGCTCGCACCGGAAGAGGTTGAACGCTATGTGACCTACCCCATCGAAACGGCAATGTCGGGTCTGCCGAAACTCAAGAACATGCGCTCGGTCTCGAATTTTGGACTGTCGGTGGTAAACATCTATTTCGAGGACGGCACGGATGTCTATTTCGCCCGCCAGGTGGTGGGTGAGCGGCTTGCCGAGGCGCGTGGCAACATCCCCGAGGGATTTGGCGACCCGCAAATGGGGCCGATATCGACCGGGCTTGGCATTATCCTGTATTTCCGTCTGGAAGACCAAACCGGCGAACGCGACCTTGTCGAGATGCGTGAAATCCAGGACTGGATCATCAAATACCAGTTGCAAACCGTTCCGGGTGTCACGGAAGTATTGTCCCTCGGCGGCTACGAAAAACAGTATCAGGTCAGGCTCGATCCCGATGCGTTGCTCGCCTATGATATCCAGATTGCCGATGTGATCAGCGCGCTGGGGCGTGGAAACAAGACAGAAGGCGCGCAATTTCTCGAAATAGGGTCCGAACAATACACGGTACGCGGGGTCGGGCTTGCCCGAACGATCGAAGACCTCGCTGAGATTGTCGTTACCGTTGAACACGGACGCACCGTGCGTGTGCGCGACCTTGGCCATATCACCGTGGGCGGGGGTGTCCGTCAGGGACTTGCAACCGCAAACGGCGAGGGGGAGGTCGTTGCGGGTCTGGTTTTGAAGCTCTATGGCACCAATACATCCGATGTGATCGCACGGGTGCAGCAGCGCTTTCAGGAAATCAACGCCAGCCTGCCGGAGGGCGTGCAGGCAGTCCCCTACTACGATCAGGGGACACTGGTAAACAAGGCGGCCGCAACTGTGACCACGGCATTGTGGCAGGGCGCATTGCTTGTGGGGTTGGTGGTATTCGTCTTTCTCGGAGGATGGCGTCCAAGCCTGGTTGTCGTGCTGTCGATACCGTTCTCGGTAGGGTTTGCCTTTATCGCCATGCACATGCTCGGCATCAGCGCCAATCTGATGTCTTTGGGTGGCGTCGCTATCGCCATCGGGATGATGGTGGACGGTGCCATTGTCATCTCCGAAAATGTGGACCGCGGCTTTCAGGAGGACGACGGGTCGGAAGATCCGCGCTGGCTGGTTGCCCGCTCTACTGCTGAGGTGATCGCGCCCCTGGTCGCAGCGGTTGCCGTGGTTATCGTTGTCTTCCTGCCACTTTTTTCCTTGCAGGGCGTCGAAGGCAAGACATTCCGACCCCTGGCCGCTGCGGCAGCACTCGCCATGACAGGATCGCTTTTCTATGCAGCCCTGATTGCGCCTTCAATGGCCTTTTTCGTGATGCGCCGATCCACCAAGAAAGCTCCGGACCAGCCCGGACGTGTTGCATCCATGATCAGCGGCACAGCAGGGTTCTTTGTCCGCAACCGTTTTTTCGCGATCGTCCTGTGTGGTGTGCTGTTGGCTGCAGGCGGTTTCGCGGGATCGCGGCTTGGCTCCGAATTTACGCCATCGCTCGAGGAAGGCGACATTCTGATGCGGCTGACCATGGCACCCTCGATTTCGCTCACCGAAGCGATGGCAACCACAACGCGGGTAGAAAAGCGACTGCTGAAGAACTTCCCTGAAATCAAGTCCATTGTGACCCGTATCGGGCGGGGAGAAGTCGGCGCACATGCCGACCCGACCAATAGCGCGGAAGCCTTTGTCGAGTTGAACCCGGTCGAGCAGTGGCGCCCTGGACTGTCTGCGGAAGGACTGCGCACCGCGATTTCGGAAGACCTGGAATCCTATCCGGGGATTGTGGTGAATATCGGCCAACCCATCGCGATGTCCGTCGACGAATTGCTGACCGGCACGCGTGCCGAACTGGCCGTCAAGATTTTCGGACCGGATTCCGAAATCCTGTTGCAGCGATCACAGGTGCTGCAATCGCTGCTGCAACAGGTCGAAGGAGCAGCCGAGGTGCAGGCCGACCAAATTACCGGTGCCCCGCAGCTTGTGGTGACTGTGGACCGGTCAGCCCTTGGCCGCTACGGGCTTGATGTCGAGGATGCGCTGGATGCGCTGCGTGCAGCCGTAGGCGGTGCCGAGGCCGGATCCCTGTTCGAGGGTGTGCGACAGTTTCCGATCATGGTTCGTTTTGACGAAGATAGCCGCGACACACCCGAGGCGATCAGCCGTATCGTGCTGGAATCGCCCTCCGGAGCGCGGGTGCCGCTGGAGACGGTTGCCAATATCGGAACAGTAATCGGTCCGCGCCAGATCACACGCGAGGATGGCGAACGCTTTATCACGGTCCAGTCCAACGTGCGCGGCCGCGATATCGGATCTTTCGTTGCCGAAGCGCAGAAGTTGACTGACGCTCAACTGGAGCTGCCGCCCGGGTATCGTCTGGTCTGGGGCGGTCAGTTCGAGCTTCAGCAACAGGCGAACGCCCGCTTTGCCGTGGTCATTCCGATCACGCTGGGCATCGTCCTGCTGATCCTTCTGGTGACTTTCGGAAGGCTGAAATCAGCGATCCTCATCTTGTTGAACATCCCCCTGGCGCTGACCGGCGGCGCGCTGGCGCTCTGGTTTGCAGGATTGCCGGTGTCGGTTCCCGCCACGGTCGGGTTTATCGCGTTGTTCGGCATCGCATTGGGCAACGGCATGGTGTTGGTCAGTTTCATGGATGACTTCGCGCGTGCCGGGCGCGATCTGGACGCTTTGGCCATCGAAGCCGCAGGGCTGCGCGCGCGCCCGGTCCTGATGACCGCCATGACGACGGCGCTGGGGCTGGCACCATTGCTCTTCGCCACCGGCGTCGGTGCCGAGGTGCAGCGCCCGCTCGCCACGGTGGTGACCGGGGGGCTGGTTTCATCAACCGTGCTGACGCTGCTCGTAATGCCCGCCCTGCACCGCTGGTTCGCACCCCGACAAGGAGGGCATCATTCGCTTGTCGAAACGGCTCATGGGCAGCATGCGAAGTCAGCCTCGGGAGCCCTTACCTGATGGAACGAACGCGCTTCAGGCCTGCTTGGGTGCAGAATTGGCAGAGGGGGAGAGTTCGATGAACATGGCGACGTTTTCGGGCGCGACCCCGCAGACATCTCCAGCGGTTTCATCGTGGCGTGCACTGTCATGAGACCCGCCCTGATTTCCGCTGTAAGGGCATTGGAAGTCATCCAAAATGGTGGTTATCGCCGGTGCCAAAAACGGTTTAGTTTTGTCATTTATCAAAATAAAATAACGGTTTAGGGAGCGGAAAAACTTGGGGCGGCACCCGACGCTTCGTGCGCACCAATACAGAGCCGGTGATCCCCCAGAACCTCGATGACGCGACACTTCCCCGCATGGCCGGGATCATCCGCGTCAGCCATCCGAACCAGCTCTTCCCGAAGCTGCGCGAGAATGATCATGCGCCGGTCCACCGCCGCGAGCTGCTTGCGTGCGATCTCATGGGCAGGTGCGCAATCCTCTGACGGGGCTTCTGCCAAGGCCATCAGATCGGCGATATCATCGAGACCGAAGCCCAGTTCCCGTGCGTGGCGCAGGAAGGCCAGCCGTTCGAGCGCCGCTTCATCGTAGCGCCTCTGCCCACCTGTTGTCCGCGCCGGTGACGGTATCAGGCCCCGGCTTTCGTAGTAGCGGATCGTTGTCACCTTCACGCCCGTCCGGCGCGACATATGCCCGATGGAGTATTCTTTCATCATTGCCCCTTGAACCTATAGTCGCTGTAGATCGTATCTATCCTGAAACGATACGAATCGAAAGGAGCCGCCGTCATGGGTCACGGCCACCATCATCACGTCGATCTCGAGGCTGGCGACCGCCGCGTCTTCGCCGCCATCGCGGTCAATATGGGCCTGACGGTCGCGCAGATCGTCGGTGGTATCGTTTCCGGCTCGCTCGCTCTGATCGCGGACGCGCTGCACAACTTTTCCGACGCGATCTCGCTCATCATCGCTTTCGGCGCTCGAAAGATCGCGCGGCGACCAAGGGATGCAGAGATGACGTTCGGCTATGGCCGGGTCGAGGTCGTCGCCGCGCTAATCAACTACACCACGCTGATCGTGATCGGCCTCTATCTGCTTTACGAGGCCGCGATGCGCTTTGCCGATCCGCAGCCGGTCGAGGGCTGGCTGATCGTCATCATCGCAGGCATCGCGCTGATCGTGGACGCGGTGACGGCGGCGCTGACCTACGCCATGTCCAAATCCAGCGTGAACATCCGTGCGGCCTTCCTGCACAACGTGGCCGACGCGCTCGGCTCTGTCGCCGTGATCGTCGCGGGCACGCTGATCCTGCTCTACGACTGGCGGCTGATCGACCCGCTCGTGACGGTGCTGATCGCGGGCTATATCCTGTGGCAATCGTTCCGCGAAATTGGACCTGTGATCCGTATCCTGATGCTTGGATCGCCGCCCGAGATCGAGACAGACGCGGTTCTTGATACCGTGCGTGGAATCGACGGCGTGATGGGCATTCACCACGCGCATTTCTGGCAGATGGACGAACACCGCGCGGCACTGGATGCGCATGTCGTCATAGCCGAGGGGCGTTGGTCCGACGCAGACGCCGTGAAGGAACGGATCAAAGCTGCACTGGCTGACCGGTTCGATATCGAGCACACGACGCTTGAGCTGGAATGCGCGCGCCACGCCTGCGACGACCCGTCCGAGTTCGGCGGGCAGGGGCATGGCGACGAGCGGCACGGATGACCGTCTACTCTGTGTAGCTCTCGCAGCCGTCGATCCCGGTCCCCGTCGCGGCAAGGAGCCGATCCGCATCACGGAGAAGATCGGCAACCCGTCCATCCGCCAGGCGATACCGGACAAATCGACCTTCGCTGCGGCGGCTGACCAGCCCGCAGTCGAGCAGGCAGCGCAGATGGTTCGAGACGTTGGGTTGCCCCAATCCCGTATGACCGACAATTTCCTGCACGTTGCGTTCGCCTGATACCAGCGCATCAAGGATCGCCAGACGGCTGGGATCGCCGAGGCCCCGGAAGAGCTTTGCCCGCAGTTGGCCCCATCGGAAGGTTTCTTCGTAGAACCACGCTAAGGAAGAACGAAGCATAAACATGGCTTATGGCGTGGTGTTTCTGATCACCTTGTAAGCTGTTGATCTGCCTATGCCGAGGTGTTTTGCGGCCTGGGCGACGGATTTTCCGGCGCTGACGAGATCTTGAAGGGCTGAGATTGTCTCGGGCTGCAATGGCGGCCGCCCCGGGGTGCGGCCATGCTTTCGAGCGTTGATCAGGCCGTCTTTGGTGCGCTCTGAGATCAGGCGGCGCTCGAAATGCGCAATGGC
>TARA_R110002126_G_scaffold156464_2_pt1 | contig 29834 bp, 23 predicted proteins | sample TARA_R110002126 | Tara Oceans TARA_R110002126 (sample SAMEA4397536) | marine metagenome | biome: Polar Biome; feature: [DCM] deep chlorophyll maximum layer (ENVO:01000326); material: water (ENVO:00002006), including particulate matter (ENVO:01000060) such as... | depth 30 m | reverse complement strand
TAACGTTAGCCCAACAGGGCAATGTGAAATGTTTGTTAAAGAAGAAACAAATAACGTAAGGGCTAAAACACGCGGAGATATATCTTTCATAAATAGAGCAAGAAATAATTTACGAGATGAAAAAGCAAATAGGTGAACACATGAATTGGAAAGCGTTTTTAAAAGAAAGGATACAAGAGAAAGTTATAGCATACAAGGAGGCAAAAGAATGAGTGAAGAAAATAATGAAATGTTATTATTATTAAAAGAGTTAATTAGCAAAGTAAAAACACTTGAAGATGCAGTATATCATAAAGATAATCTACTAATGAAATCAGGGTATGTTGTTGTAGATAGCCCTAGTCCTTCTATGAATACTAATAGTAACCAAATAACTGGTGACAAAATAGCAAAGATGGATTGGGCAGATATACATCAAATGGTAGATACAATAGGAGATAATTAAAATGGATAGATTATTATTAGTACAAGAAGCAATTATTAAAGCAAAAGCAGTTCTAGAAGATAGTCAATTTGCTAGACTTCATGATTCAGAAGGAGAAGAGGCAAAGGTAAAAAGACCTCCAAAGAATCCTAAAGAAGAAAAAATAAAAATGCCTAAAGACGCTAATAAAGAAATGATTAAAGAAGATAATCCATTTTTAGACGCAGAAAAAGATTCAGATAGTGCTTCACGAAAAGAACAACTACAAGAAAGATTAGAAAAAGTATTAGAAGAAATAGAAAAATATAATTCTATGAAAGATGGTAAATCTCTTGGTAGTTACAGAAGATTATTATCAGAACGTACTCGTTTAGAATCTGCTATAGAAAATATAAATGAAGAAATTCACAAATCAATAGTGATTAAAGGATTGTCAACACTAAAACATATGTTAACTACTTCTAATGATAATATTGTTAAATCACCCGAAATGGCAGAGGCTATCAGAAGCGCATATGAAGAACTCGAAGAATTAGCAGACACATTAAATGCTGACCCTAAATTTGCTGATGAATATGAAAAGTTAGCAAAACCAGTTTTAGAATTTTTAAAGAATAATAAGGATATGAGTTCTTCAGAACTTTGAGGGGTATAATATGCCCAAAACAGGTTTATCATTCGAAAAAGAAAAAGATTCGTTAACAGATAGAATTTTAAATTTCTTTGAGCGTACTAGATATGCTTACTTATCAGCAAAGGAAGACCCTTCTGAATATACATCAGAATGGAAGAAAGTTGTAAACATGATGAAAGAAGATTTTGACAACATGAGTGGTTTTGCAAGTGAATTAAAACTATTTTTAGATGAAGACGTTTTATTTGATAATGAAGTAGTAGACCCTACTAGTACAGATGCACGTAAAGTATACGAAGCAGTAAAAAATATGAGATTTAAATCTAAGGAAATAGGAGACCCTTTTAGTAAACAATTTGACAATAAAGTTATTCAAACGTTTATGGAAAAGGAAGAAATTTTTATTTCCTTTTTACATTATGCTATGCGAACTCATGCTAACTCGTTACCCGATAAATTATGGGAACAATTTGATATGAAACCTGACCTCATAACAAGAGGTGTTATGGGTTTAGATATGAAAGTAGAAGATATACCACTTTTTATTATAGAACATTATGGTAATGAAAGTAGTAATGATAAAAGAGTTCGTACTAAATTTAAAGGTGCTATGTCTAAACTACAAGAAATGTATACAGAAATATACCCTGAATCTAAATGGGAAAATTTAAAAGATATACAACTACAAAAGGCTCAGAAAAGTGAAGAAGAAAAAGCAGAAGTAGATTTCTTAATACCTAATAAACCACTATATAGGATTTTTGAAATAGATGATATGAAAGAATTAAAGGGCTTTAGTGGAGAATGGGTAGTACAAGAAAAGTATGATGGTATGCGAATACAAATACATAAAACTGATGATATTATTACTATTTACTCTTACAATAAAAAAGATATTACTGATAAGTGTCCTCAACAAGTAAAAGAAATGAAAAAGAAAAATTTTGGAGATTGTATATTAGATGCTGAACTAACTTTGTTTATGAAGGATGAACCATTACACAGAGCAGATACTATTTCTCATGTGTTTAAGAAAGAAACTAAAGGTAGATTATCTGCTCACGTTTTTGATATAATGAAACATGAAGGTAAGATGGTTGCAGATGAACCATTGCGTGAAAGAATAAATATGTTGTTCTATCAATACAGTCAACACTCTACAGAAAACTTAGCATTCCCATCTAAAAAGGATACTCGTATTGCCGATTCAATAAAAGAAATAGAACACTATGCCAAAGATATTATGATACTACCAAACTCAGAGGGAGTTGTTATCAAAGACATTGAATCTACTTATCTTATAGGAAAGAAGAAAAATCCAAAATGGATTAAATGGAAAAAATTTGTAGACTTAGATGTTATTGTCTTAGATGATAAAAAAACCAAGAGTGGATTACATAGTTATACAATGGGTATTGGCCCAGTTAATGCCGAAAATGCTCGAAAATATAAAACAATAGATTTAGATGATAAAGCATATATTCCTGTAGGAAAGGCATTAAACACTAAACAGAGTGTCAACATAGGAGATATTATTAGAGTAAAGGTAGACGAAGTAAAGAAAACTAAAGATGGTTTTAGTTTGTATTCTGCTAAAGTTATTGAATTACCTGAAGTAACAGAATCAGATAATATTGTTACTTTAGAACAACTTGCTGGGAAAACAAAAAAATCTTTAGCAGAGTTTACAGAGTTTGTAGCGGGTAGAACATTAGGTGGTTTATTTAGAGTTAGTAGTGGTCTAGCAGACTCAATAACAGGTAAGGAGAAAAATAAAAAGGCTGGTATTAAAAAATCTTATTATGTTACTGATGATATACATGGTACTGCTGAAATAATTTTAAAAGAAGATTTAGATGGATATACAATATACGGTTTTGAAGGTGATATTCTTATGCAGAAAAATGCACTACACAATATAGATATGTGGAAAGATGAACTTAGTAATATTATTAAAACAAAAAGGTCAGAACTAAGATTGGCTATTAGAAACGATGTGATAGAATATGGAGAAAATCCAAAACCTTTTTTGAAAATCTTAGACTTTGTAGTTAAACATTACAGGGAAGATTTTGAAGAGTTATTTGATGGTCGTGAAGATAAACTAATGTCATGGATGAAGAAACAAGAAGATATCAAATATATACATCCTAATAAATTTCAAGCAAGAGATGATATTCTAGAAAAAGATATTGACATCCTACAAAAGAATACTCCAAAAGATTCTAAATTTAAAATATATCAACGTGAAGATGGTAACTTAGATTTAGTTATGATGATTGAAAAAGAAAAATTAGCATGGACTATTGACATAGAAGACACAGAAGATGTATACAATCTATTCGGTAAGTCAGGAAAATTCCCTGCTATAGTATCAACTAATACTGATGAGGATAATTTACTAGACAGTGGCGATTTGATACTAGGAGTTCAGAAGGATGGATATCACGAATATAAGTTAGAAGGTGATAAATTTGATACAAGAATGCATCTTAGAGTTGTACCATTAGATGAGAAAGATACATGGATAGCATGGACTGGTAAAAAACAAGAGATGTTAGATAATAAAGATAATGAAAATTTATGGAATATACAAGAGGATAGATACTCGAAATTGAAGTTTCCATCTAAAAATGCCGACTAACTTATATAGTAAAGTTTGAAGGTACTTAGTTAATGCTTATGGCGGAATCCCTTTTAATGAAGGCGGATACTTCCCATAATTTTAAAATATTAAAGTCTGATGACTTAATTATAGGTGGATATGCATCTATAGAAATTGTAGACAAACAAAATGATTTAATCACATTACAGGCTTTAGATGAAGCAGTTCACAAATACATGGGAGAAAAGAAATACAGAAATGTAATGTCTAATCATTCTAATGTACAAGTAGGAGAAGTAGTAGAAAAATATAGAGATAGTAATGGTGTCTTACATAAGACCGCAGTAGATGATGTTGGTTTCTATGTAGTTATTAAATTAAGAGATGACATAGAAAAGGCAAAGGAAATTTCAAGAGGTATTAGAAAAGGAACTCTTCGTTCTTTTAGTATTGGTGGACAAGCAATATCTAAGAAACAGAAGACTAATGATGAGTATGGAGAATACAACGAAATAGAAAAGTTGGAATTACATGAAGTAACCATCTGTGAAAAAGGGATAAACCCCGAAGCAAGATTCGACATTTTAAAAATGGAAAAAAATGTAGAAAAAGGAGGAAAAAAAATGAGTGAAAAACTGGAAAAAGCACTTGAGGAACTGAATGACTTGATGAAACAAGTTAATTCTATCCACAAGGAAGAAGCCCCGCTAGAAGAAGCCAAGTCTATGGAATACATGGACACTGATGAAGAAGAGGAATTAGATGAAATGCCTACTGATTTAGATGAAGATATGGAAGAGAAGGCTCTTGATGAAGATTCAACAAGAGATTACGAAGCCGGAGAAGAAGTAGTAAGTAATGGAAACCCCGTTGCTACCCCTACTCAACTTAACGTATCTAAAGGATTAGAGAATGCAGATTTTGCAACTCTTAATCTAACATCAGAAAATGTAGAAAAAGCATATGCAGCATTTAAAGCAGAAAAAATGGAAAAGATTGCATATGATTCTCTAAGTAAACAATTTGAAGCAAGGTTAGGAACTGAATTAACAGTTAAGAAATCTATGGCTGAAGCAGCATCATACGATGCTCGTTCAGACGTAAATGCATTAAAAGAAGAATTTGCAGACCTACGCAAATCATTAGCAACACGAAATGACGAGATTATTAAATCTCAATCAATAGAAATTCCAAGTGATGTAAGTAACTTATCATGGGATGAAATCGCTAACATAGCAAGGAAATATAATTAAGGAGGAATGAATAAATGAGTGGATATATAAAAACAATGAAAGATTTAGAAGCAGCATCATACGGCTTAACAGGCGGTAGTGGTAATGCTTTGTTGAAGAGTGCCGGCATCGTAGGAGGACTACATGGTTCTCATGACGGTGGAACGGCTTTTAGTGGTGCAACAGGATTAACTGATTTGTACAACGTTCTTTATGGACAGAAAGTTTGGTCAATGCTTAACCAAGAAGTTAATGCTTTGTCAATGATTGCTAAGAGGCCATATACATCAAGTGGTTGGAGAGTTCTAAAGAGCCGACCTCAAGGTGGTAGTGGTTCTTCTTTTGCAGTTGGAGCAGGAGCATCAGGAAGTGCAGCACCAAGATTGGATGAAATAGGTGGAGTTGCTGAAAATGCTACTCTAACAAGTATTCCTGCATTAGCCCCTGAATATACAAAACTATTCGTAAGCCCTAAAACAATAGCACATAAATTTGAGTTCTCTGAACTTGCAATGGAAATGGCTGCTATTGATGACGGTGTTGGCGATATACGTGCTATAGTTCGTGAAGATATGGGTAAACACCATGCTGAAGTACAGAACAAGATGCTATTAATGCCTCTTGAATCTTACTCTCAATCAGGTATTACAGAAGTAGACAACAACTATACATCTTTGTATAAAGTTGTAGCAAGTGCTGCTGAAATAGGACAAATGTATTTGAACAATATAACAGAAGACAGTGAAAATAGTGGTACTACAGTAGCAATTGACCCAAAAATCAAGGGTATTTATGGTGATAACAGAGGAGTTACTGCTGCCGCAGATAACACTAACAGCCCAAGTGACGCTGACAGTCTTGAAGACATAGTATTAGTACCAAGTTTCTTGGATGCTGAAGTTGACTTCGGTGCAAGTTACGGAAGCGGTTCTGCTAGAGTATTAACTCTAACACTATTAAATGACATGATTCGTAGAATCCGTCAAAATGGTGGAAACCCAAAGTGTATCTTAACAGGATACGATACCATACAACACATCTCTGACTTATTACAGTCACAAGAGAGATTTATGGATAGGAAAGAAATTGTTCCTACACATAATGGTGTACGTGGAGTTAAAGGTGCTGAAGTTGGTTTCAGAGTTGCAACATACTATGATATACCATTAATCCCTTGTAAGGATATGGCTTCAACAACAGCAGCAGGTACAACAGGTGGCCTAAGTGATATCTTTATCTTAGATACAGACCATCTATGGTTATCAGTTCTGAAACCTACAGAATACTTCGAAGACGGTATTTCTAACGGAAACCCATTCGGTGTTGGAACTTTAGGAAACCAAGCAATGTACAGGACTATAGCAGAAGTATGTTGTTCTTTCTTTAAGGGACAAGGTAAGATTACTAACTTAAAGAGTGCTTAAGGTACTTCATTAGAAAGTGAAAACGTAAAGTAGTACCCTCTACTCCGAACTATCGGGGTAGGGGATACTACCACTATTAAAAAAGGTGAAACACATGACACAAATATCATTAGAAAAAGAAGAAATGACTAAAGATTTAAAAATTGGTGGAGTTATATATCCAGTAGGATTTAGCCACCCAACAACAATACCATTAAACCATGCCATAACCATGTTACATAGTGATGGTTTTATCTGCACATTTGATGATATGGACAAAGCAGATATTGCAAGATTAAATAATCATAAATTTAGTGAACTAATTAGATTATGTGATGAATTAAAAGAAGGCGACACTCGTAGTCAAGCAACAAAAATACTATTTCCTCAAAAAGCAAAGAAAGCAAAGAAAGCAAAGAAAGCAAAACCTGTTAAAAAAGCAAAAGCGATAGCAACTCCTAAGAAAGAAAGCCTTACAGAAGATATTAAGGAAGTGATTGCATAGGTTGTAGTGGTAGTGGAGTTTTAGCAGTAAATACATTAGTATACAAAGGTAGATGTAAGTTAAATAGTTTACATGTGGCTAATACTTCAGGGTCAGCCTTTACTGTTTCAGTTTATGATAGTGATGATGCGTCTGAATCAGGTGATGTAGAAGTTTGCAGAATGGTATTATTAGCAGGAACATCTAGTGAATTTGATATGCATGGTCGTATCTGCGCTAAAGGACTATACGCAGTTAAAACTGGAACTGGCTTTTTCTCCCTAGAGTGGAGTTGATTTTGTGGCAAGTATTGATACTGATACAAGATTAGTCATGACTATTCTTTTTGTAGGTGCAGTTAGTGGAATGAATGTCTACTTTTATGCACAATATGGAGTAGGTTTCCCTTACGGTGTTGAGGCTCATGCTTTATTATTCGGCATAAGTACTATTGGTGGTATTATGATAATGAAAGCAGTATTTGATTTAGTAGCCAATGACTATATTGAAGAGACATTGTTACAAAGAAGAATTGATTCGTATTGGAGTCGTAGAGCAAGAGAAGAAGAGAACCGTAAAAGAGTTAGAGAGTCTTTTAGAAACTTCCAACAAACATGGAATAACACAGTTCAATCTCCTCCTAATGTTTATGGTGACAATAACCTACCAACAATAAAAGGAACAACAGAAGGAGTAAGTCCTTCTTTCTTAACATTGGAGCAGTAGGTGATTAATTGGTAGGCGAAATCCTAATGGGTTTTGATGAGTCTACTATGGCGTATGACTTACAAAGAGCGCATTCAGCAGATATATGGTTTATACGAGCAAGGTTTTGGATATGGGGAATGGCCTCAGTAGTATCTAGTTTTTTCATCGGTCAAACATTAGCCATTTTTGGGATAAATACAATCTCAATAATATGGAATGGATTGATAGACCTTTGGCATCATTTGTGGTGATAACTTGTCAGTAATGGCAGGTTTCGCTATCTTATTGGTGGAAGGAATGAATAAGATTTATCAAAGATTACATTCAATTCCTTTTGGTGTATATGGTGCGAGTAAAGCAGGGAAGACAACATTACACCACCAATTGAGGACTAGAGGTGAAGTGCCTGATGTCATGGAAAGAACTGTTGGGTTAGAAAAGGCTTCTAGAAAATTTATAAAATTAGATGGAGATGCTCATACCGTTAAAACTGCTGATATTGGTGGGCAGACTATTTATTGGACTGAATGGGTTAAAGATATGAAAGAACGTAAAAATAAATATATCATATTTTTATTTGATGATAGACATATGAATAAACACTATGATATAGAACAACAGTTATGTTGGACTTTTCTAGTAGATACTATTTGTGCATCAGAATGGAATACTAATAATAAAAGAAAAAAGAAAAAAGAAAATGACTATCCTATTGCAGTATCATTGTGGGCTAACAAATATGATTTGTGGAAAGACAAATATGAACATGATGGTCCAATAGAAAAACATCCTATATTTGATGCATTTACAGGTGGTATGCAAAAATTAAATGAAAAAGGAATTCCATGTCATAAGTATATTGTTAGTGCTAAATCAGACTCAGAGATGGTTTATAGAGGAATCTTAACAATGATAAAGGACTACTAGGTGGGAATACCATGACGATGAACTACCAACCCCCTAATTTAATAGGTGCTACTACCACAAATGTCGCATCAAATGCTTTTATGGATAGATATGCTCAAGCAAGAGCAGCAGGTACAATAATGTTGTACGAATATAAAAATATTAAACCTAAAAAACAATTAAAAGAAATAATAAAAGTTATGTTACCTGAGAAAAAAACTTTCTTAAAACTCCCTTATGGGTTCAAATATAATATAAAGGATAGATGTGTAGTTTGTGGAACACAGAAAATATGGGAAGCAAGTGACCAAATGAGACCACCATTACCACTACATAAAGTTAGAAAGGGATATCCCATGAGAGGAACTTATTGTATGAAACATGCACAAATGCATAGACAATATGAAATGTTAGAACAGCAAATGTTAGCAGAAGAACATGGTTTAAGTTATAGTGCATATATACCTAAAATGCCTAACTTAAATCCATTATCATCAGGACCATTAACTAGTCTTAAACAAGGAGATATATCTTCACTTGCTGGATTAGGTTGGACTGTTAAACCACCTACAATGTCAGGTGAAACTAAGGAAGATGAATTATTCAGATTATTAATTGAGAACGAATCTAACAGTAATAGAGTGAAAGTTTTATTGACCGAAGGCGTTAAGGTCGCTAATACCGTGACACAGGCGGAGAGTGTAAAGTAATGGGATTATTCGGAACAAGTAATGGGCAACTGGCATCATCAATATCAAGTAATCAACAAAGTCAATTTAAAACAATGAACAATTTATTAACCCTACAAGAAAACCATGTAGAAGATTTTTTCCAATATCATGGTGAAGCATTCTTGTCTGCTATGGAGCAACTGATGGAGGATGTGACACAAAGAGTAGTTGGACATATGCTATCTCAACTTGAATTTACAACCACAAGTGCAGGGATGACTCTGAACTCAACTATCAAAGCAGAATATGAACAAGTATCTTCGGCTAATATTGAATTAGATTTACAAGGTCTATTGGCCTCTGCAATAAATACAGAAGTCGTTATGCAACGTAGAATGGCAAAAGCACAATATTTAGAATCACAAGGTTTTGCTGGACAAGCATCATCTACTCAACCACAAATGGGTGGAATGGGTGTACCTAATCAAATGGGTATGAGTCCTCAAAATATACAAGGAAGTAATATGGGAGTTGGTATGAACAATACTATGAATCAACAAATGATGGCTATGAACAATACATCAGGATATCCTGTTCCTCCTGCTGGATATGACAACATGAACAATGCATATTGGGTTGACCCTGCTACAGGACAGATGACATATACACCTCCGGCAAGTGGTTTAGGTTTAGGAGCAGCATTAACAAAAGGTGTTGCTTGGGCTAAATGGCTTGCTTAAGGTGGTTTGATGTATGAGTTTTACAATTCCTTCTGAAATTTTACCTAATAGTAAAGAGGATTTAACACTCACTCAAGAAGATAATAGTAAAAGTTTTAATGAATTAGTATCAGAAAATAATCCTATTTTTATGGGTATGTTAGCATATGTGTTTCATAGAACTACATCGGCAAAAAAAAGACCTGCTAATATGAAACAAGCAAAAAAAGTTATCCCTAAATTATTACAATATGATAGTGGAGAGTTTGATAAAATAAGTAATAAATATGGTGGGCTATATGATATTGATGTCAAATCCTTTAACAATTATATTAAGCATTATTTAGAAGTAATAGAAAGTACCGATATGTATACTATACTAGAGACATTAAGTAAAACAGATTTCTTTCCTACAAGAATGAAGAGTGAAAAAGTATTATATTGGATTAATCAAGAAACAAGAGAAAAGGTATATAAAATACCAAGAGAGAGTTATACCTATACACAAGAAGATGAAAATGAAGGAAAGAAATTAAGTACAGGCGTAGAAGAATATGATGGACCCATAGAGGGACAAAAAACATCCTATAACCAGTCAATTGGAAATGGTAAACTAGATGCTACAGATTCAGGTGAGAAAAAAATAACGCCCTTTGAAGATAGACCATTAGAATTAAATGAAGATGAATTGAAAGAATTTACGTTATCTCAAATAGATGATAGGTCAGCAATTGATAATTTATTATTTATTAATGAACGTGGTTCTAGTGAAGGTAGTTCTAGTGAAGGTAGTTCTAGTGAAGGTGAACCTCAACAGAGTGGAGAACTTATAGATGCCTTTGATAAATCTAAACCTATTCTTTTTGAAGATATTACAGATTATTTTAATTATGAATCTACTAGTATAGATTTTGATATTAAAACATATATAGAAGACTTGTTTAAAAAAGAAGGTTTTGGTGATATAAATGCAAAGGACTCACCATTTAAGGTAGGACAAACAAGGTCGGAAACAAAAACAGAAAGTGGAACTGATTTCAAGGGTAAAAAGTTTGAAGGGAAAGTTAAAGTTTTTTCTGAAAAGGATGAACAAGATAACATTCCATTATTATATGTTATTTTACAAGGTGATGAAAGAGTTGGCTATTCTACAGAAGATGTCCAGTTTAAAATTGAAGGATTCACAGGAAGTAAAATATATAATTCTTTAGAAGAAGTATATGATGAAATGTCAGAATTACAAACTAATCCTAAAGTGTTAGAAAAATATATAGAAAAAATCATATTGTCACAAGACAAACATCCTTTAAAAGATATTATTTATTCATATTTAATACCTGAAAAAAGAAAATTAAAGTTAGGTGAATTAAAGATATCTGTAAGTAATACTGAAAGTGGTAGTGAAAAAAAGAAAACTAGTTGGGTAGAAAGCACAAAAACTAAATTGAATTTAGATAAAGATGTAGAAATTACACTAACCAAAGAAGAAAAAGAAGTTCTTAAAGAAATGCTTATTATGATGGGTCATATGGATAAAATGGATATTGAAACATTAGAAGATAAAATTAACAATATTCAGATATCAGATAATCTACGTGAACAAATAAAAGAATTATCTATGCCTGTATCTGAAGAAGAAGACAAACCGGAAGAAGTAGAAGACAAACCGGAAGAAGATATTTCATGGACAAAAATTCTATCTTCATATGAAGTAATAAAAGGAAAATTAGATATTGAATTAGAAGATTTATTTGCAAAATATCAAGAATTGAAAAGAGGTATTGATACTTCAAACGATGATAATACAATGGTAGCATTTGATTTTGTAACATTAAGTCCATATGTTAAAGACTTAATGAGAAAAACAGGAAAAACTATAGTATTTGGTGAATCTAGAGTACCTATCATTTTTGCAGATACAGTATATAGTTCAGAATCAATAATAGATACTACTCCTCAAAATTATAAATTAACTTTTAGTGGTAAAACATTAACTGGTGGAAGAAAAGAAACAGTAAACAATAGAACAGTTGATGGTTCATATAACTTAGCAATAAAACACTTTTTAAATATCAAGCAAGGGTATAATAGATTAAAGGCGTTGGTGAATTAACATGGGTAAAGTTTCCTCCCCTAGTGATTTTACAAATATAGATGTTGACTATGCCGCAGGTAAGGGGTATTATACTACTCATAGTGATATATCTAACCTATTACAAATTGGTGTATTTACTGCTAATACTACTCCTAATCTTATTGAGATAGGTAAACTAATCAAAAGAGTAGAAGAAAAAATAGATGATTCTATTAAGTCATCATATAGACCTATTATTTACAAAGATGAATTTCATTCGTTTGATACTATGAGACTTAATTCTTATCCAATTTCTACATACAAAGATTATGTGGGTTTTGTTCAATTAAGTTACCCTAAAGTACAAAAATTAGTACGGTTAGAAGTTTACCAAGGAGATACTTGGAAAGACTTGGCTTCTGCTTCTGCAACATTAATAGTTCCTGATTCTACTACTACAAATGATTGGACAATATCATTAACTGTTGGTAATCCAACAACATATACCTTTGAAATTAAAAATTTAGCAAATAATACTATTCGACATTTCTATGATAACTTTGGCCCAAAAACTACTGCAAGTCAAATTGTAGATGCTATTAATGAAGTGTACCCTATGAAAACTGCTAAGTTTACAGGGGAAACTGCTAAGAAAACTATTACTGCAAACGGTGCTCCTAGTGTGCATGTTTCTGATTTCTTTTATGCTACTTTAGATAGCGAAAATAAAAAAAGAATAGTTATTAGTTCATTGTTAGAGGGAGAAGATGGAACTTATTGTGGTCTTAGTTCAACATATGGTTCAGTTACATCCTTTACTGATAATCAAAATTCAGGAAGACAAAATGATTATTGGACTATGGATGATGAAGGAAAGATTTTCTTTAGACAAGAGTATCCTCATAATCATCATCATTCTATTCGAGTAACATATGTTGCCGGAGAAGGTAGAGTACCTGCTCCTATTCATGAAGCAGCAACTAAGATAGTAGCGGCTGAAATAATTAGACATGATGATAATTCAATATTAATTGCTGAAACTGGTTCTAATATTGATTTGAAGGCTAAACACGATATATTACTAGAAGAGGCCAATGCAATTTTGAAAGGTAAACAAAATATAGTGCATTTTATATTGTGATTATTATGGAAAGAATGACAACATTATTTAAAGAAATTGTTACTATTCAACAAGAGCGTAATGAAATGTTAAAGGATAGTATTTATGCAGAATTTGCATTATCTGATGAACAGGTTATAGAAGAAGCCCAAAGTGTATTTGACAAAGAATTTGCTAAAAAATTAACTAAAAAGATACAGGAGGAAGTAGTTAAATTATGATGGATGAAGTTACTTTTTTAATTCGTTTATTATCTGATAGATGGGATGCATCTGTTACTGCATTAGGAACTCAATTGCCAACAAATCATAGACCTCTTTCTACAGGAAACAGTGCTTCTATAAAATTTTTAGACATACGTTCTCTTGAACCAAAAGAAGGTCGAAGAGTAGATGCTGATTCAAATTCTATTATTTTAGTATTTGAAGATGGTATGTCTCAAATAACCCCAACAATAGATACAAGCGTTAGAAATGAAACATTTAATATGACAATACATATGAGAGTTTTACATAGAAGAGACTTTTCTTCTCTTACTGATTCAAGAGATAGACTACAGAGTATATACCGTATTACCCGATACATTTTAGAGAATAATGCTCGTAGCCCTACTATATATGTTAATGGCGGGACATCAGGAACAGTTGAAGATTCTGCTGAATTAATTACATTAGCAAGTAGAAGCGAAGCAAATGATAGGGGCAAAAGGTTATTGGGCTACAAACTATCGGTAGAGATTAAGCGGTTTGGGCGAAGTACAGTTTAGGTGAAAAAAAATGGTAAGTAATGAGATATTTGTAGGAGCAGGAGTAACTGCTAGTTTAGCACCGGAAGCCCGTATATATCTAGGTGCAGATGTTACAACTGCTGTTGCATCAAATAATAGTAGTACTGTCACATTAGTTTCATATGCAGCAGGAGATATAGGAATAGATTTAGTTCCTAATCTATATGTTGGTTGTTTTATAGAAATAGAATTAGCGACAGATGGCACTAAAAAGAACATATATCTCATTGAATCTAATACTGTAAGTACTATAACAGTTATAGGAAATGTACGAGGAGATATGGGTGCAGATTCAGTTGTTAAAGCAACAATACAATCTTTTGGAGCACCTGTTCCTACGCCACCTGTTAATTCTAAAACAACTTTATTATCTGATAATTGGTTAGGTCTTGTAAATACATTCACGCCACCAAACGTAGAAGTAGAAACAGGTGAATTAAACTTAGTTGCTGGTGGTTCTAGAAACTTAGGGTTTCAATTTACTAAAGGTGAAACAGTAAGTGGTGGAAGTATAGAAGTATCAATGAATAATCCAATGTGGTTATACTATACACTAGGTACTTTGAGTTATTCTATGACTAGCCCTCTCACTGCTGATGATGCCGGAATTGCTATAGATACAGATTTTACTCATACAGGAATTATGAGAAGATTAACAGGTTCGGGTGCAGGTCATCATGTATATCCTGACCCTACTCCTACAGGAACGGCTTATGCCGATAGTACTCATGGTACAATACATGCAAGTAATCCATTTGTTTATACTATAACTGAAAATAATAAAGGAACATTGCCTTCATTTGCTTTAGATGTTGCATATGCAAAAGGTGGTAAATCAGGTGCAGACTATTCAGTTCAAACAGTACAATCATCTAGTACGCCTGAAGAAGAAGTATATTCTAGAATCTTTACAGGGTGTCAAGTTAATTCTCTTAATATAATGTTTGAAGAAGGACAAGAAGTAAAAAATTCAGTAGAATTAGTAACTCGTAGTGCATTCGATGCACCACAAAGTTATTCACCACAAAGACAAGTAACAGATGTAACGGCTTTTGCAAATTATTCAGAGAATAAAATACCATACTTATTCCATGATGGTACTATTGAAGTATATGGTCAAACTTTTGCTAGAGTCAAATCAGGTAGTTTAACAATAAATAATAACATCGTAGGTCAAAGATTTATTGGTAATTATAATAATAAAATTATGTCTAACCATACTGCCGGACAAAGACAATATGAAATATCCTTAACACTTCTTATTACTGATACAAAGATTTGGGATTTAATGAGAGAAGGTGGAGAAGATAATACTAATATTCTTAAACTAAGATTTGAAAGAAGTGCTACTGACTTTGTAGACTTACAATTTAAAGATTATATTACTCGTTCTGTTTCTGTGCCATATCCCGATGATAAAGGGCCAGTTGAAGTTGAACTAATGTTAAGTCCTAGAACATTACACAGTTGTACTTCACAAAGTAGATGGGCTATATTCAACATTGATTAAGGAGGAATATCAGAAGTAATAAGATATTCTAGTGTTTTAAGTTCCACCAACAATACGTTTGTATGTTTGTTGGTTATGGTTAGGTGGAAAGAAAATGAATAAAGAAATAGTAAATGATAAGAGTGCCCTATTTGCGGCAGTAGAAACAACGATGCATGAATTAAGAGTTAGTCCTAACTCTGAACAGATAATGAGAGTGTGGATTAAAGACCCAACGTGGCTTCAAGTAGAACAAGCACTTTCTTCAGTAATGGATTTAAACTCACAGACACAATCTATGAATTTAGATTTAAATAAAATGTATAAATACATGGTAGAAAACTTTGTAGAAAAAACAGAACCAGTCCTCAATTCTTTAGAATTATTAAAATTAAATCCGTATGTGGGAGCACAACTAAAAGATGTTTTGCCTAACCCATTTAACGACATGCTTGAGGAGGCTGATACGGGAAAAGAAAGTTAATACGTCAAGCATTAGAGGGAAAAGAAGTTCCTCCTAAAATTGCTTTACGTGTTCTTTTATATACATATTGTAAGGTGTTTAATATTAGTCCTACCGAGGCAATGAATACACCTATGAAATTATTAGTAGAAATGTTAAGTATACATACTGAAGTTGAAACGTTAAAGGCAAAAGAAATGCAAAAAAGTATGAAGTGATGTTATGAGTGAAATGAATAACCTTTCCGTAGCATTAGGTCTCATACAAGAAAAACAGGTAGGAATTGCCGAAGGTTTCGCTAAGATGGCGGATAGTAGTAAGAAATGGAATATTGTATCTAGATTCCTATCGGGTACAGGGTTATGGAAATTACAAAATAAAATTAGAGCCGTTGGTAACGTCATGAATATGTATAATGAAAACATAAATGCTAACAGAGAAGCATCAAGAAAACTAATGGATAGTCAAAGTAAAATGGGTAATGTTTTAGATGGTTTATCAAAGGATATTGATAAAGTTAACAAAGGACAAGGAGAACTATTTCAAGGAGCATTTGAATATGAAAAGTTACTAACTGAAAATAAAGGTTTAGAAGAACATCAAATAAAAGCCAAAGCACAAGTGAAGGTACTTGCTCAATTAGAAGATGCCCAAAAAGCATTAAATCAAACAATGCAAAAAGAAGTAGATGTAGATGAATTAGGTAGAATGGGTTCTTACTTAAAAGACAGAGGGTTGGGTAAAGACAAAAATGTTTTTGCAGAAACAGGTAAGAAATATGGTGGTATGGCTAAAAAAGCATTTAGTAAAAGTACATATACTGATGCTTTTGCTAAACGCCAAGAAAGAAGAGAAAAAAGAAAAGAGAAAATAACTATGATAATGAGTAACAAAAGACAGGCTTTAGGAAAGGCATTAAAATCTATTGGTTCAGGTAAATTTTCACAATTAATAATGGTAGGAGCAGGGTTCTTGGCAAAAGCAACTATGGGTCTAGCATTAGTTGCTATTGTAATGGGGTTACTATATCGAAGTTGGCCCACTATTAAAAAGGTATTAAGTTCTGCACTTCCTAGTTTTAGAAAAGCATTTGAAAATGTTAAAGGCATTTTAACGGGTGTATTTGAATTAGCAAAAAATCTATTTCAAGGAAATTGGAAAAAGGCATTGTTTGATGGACTTATTCCTATTATTAAAAATGTTTTAGGATTATTAAAGAATGTACTATTCGGAGTTGGTAAAATAATACTTGGTTTATTTGTAGCAGGATTAAAATACTTATGGAATAAATCTATTGGTGGTAAATGGGGAATTAGAAAAATGGCTAGAGGAGGAATATCAAGTGGAGGTATGACTTTGGTTGGAGAACAAGGGCCTGAATTAGTTACTTTGCCATCAGGAGCAAGAGTACATTCAAATCAAACATCAAGAGGGATGGGAGGAAGTACTATTCACGTTCATGTTAGTGGAAGAGTTGGTGCAAATGATGCAGAAATAAAAGATATTGCAAATAAAGTTGCAAGAGAGATAAACTTACGCATGAATAGAACAGGAGCATCGGCAGGTAGATTCTAATGAGTGGCGAAAATTTTAGTGAATTCAGAGTTTTTTTAGAATTACAAAGACGTAATGAAATAAGTGGTAGTAATACACAAGTAAATCGTATTCCACTATTTGTTACAGAAATAGGAATTAGTACTAATAAAACTGTAATGAATATGGGTGTTCCTTTTGTTGGTATGGTAAGAGGTGAATCTTTAAAATTAGCATTTGATGTGGGTATGTCGGAAAAGACAATTAATATGAGGGGTGTATTATTAGGTCAAACTATTATTAAAGATAAAGGAGGTGACAATTTAAAAGAAGTAAGTTTAACTTCCTTTGAAATGGCACAATTACTTCATTCATATACAGATGCTTCTTCATTACAAGATGACCAAAATATTGCAAAGATAGTTTTCTTAATACCAAGTCGTGCTGATGAAAATTTTGAATATCATAGCGGATATGATGGTAACACTGACATTAATCAATTACCATTAATCCCTTTCTCTTGGAAAAACAGATTATATGACAATGATTTTGCTATGGGTGTTGGTGATGGTAAGCAACATTTTACACCTTATTCAGATAACTCAAAGGCAGTAGTTGGTATGACAGGATTCATACGTTCTTTTAGTACACAAATAACTGCTACAGATTTTCCTTCAATATCTTTTAATTTAGATTTTGAAGAGGCTTTGGTTATAGGAGATAACCCATTCGACTGAGGAATTATTATGGTTAATGCTTATGCCGGAGAAGCCTATAGATTAGTATTTCCTATACTATCTAACGGATATTTATTATTAAATTATGATGATACTGTTACACAGATAGAAGGAACTACGGCTACTGTAGGAGGTTCAGGTGATACTTCAGGAACACCTACAACAGATACTATTACAACAACAAGAGAAAGAAGCATATGGGCACATAAAGATTCATTTACATTAGAAGCCATTGTTACTCCCTATGATGTTAATGGAGTTGGTAATAGAACAACAGGTCATGGAGTGTTAGACTCTACTAGAACACCACCATACCCTAACAATTCTATAAGTAATAGATTGACAACATATGAAAGTGTAAGTACATTAGGAGGTAATGATTATAGAACACAAAAAATGATGTTGTTCTATAATACTAATTTAAAATTTTATTTACAGAATACAACTGAAAGTTCTTACAATCAACCTGCTGAATATAAATTGGTTGCAGAGTTAACAAGTGGAGGAGTTACAAAAACTATAACTTCAGAAGTTGTTATTAAACCCAATAATACATTGTATAACTATTATGATACAAGTGGATATTATCATGGTAATAATACAAGTTTTACTAAACTTTCTAGTAATGCAACTAATGTTAGTAATGATAGAGTATATGTTCAAGAGGGTGAAGCAGATTCATTAGTAGCAAAGGGTGCAAAACTATATGATTCTGATTTAAATTTAATTGGAGAAGCAAATTCTATACAAATTCTTGCTGGCAAGGACAGGATTACTTTAAAGGAAAATAGATTAACTGATGTTAACTCTAATGGAATTGTATATGTTTCTCAACTTAAAGAAGCAATGTATTTAGAACAAATGTATAAGTTTTCTTTAGTATATCTAAAAGGAGGCTATGTTGAAATGTACGTTAATAATGGTTTAATTAAAAGAGAACAAATTAGCATGGAGCCATTACAATTAGATGCAAGTGATTGTCAAATTGGAAGAGGTACTACTAATCAAGAACAATTCTATGGGGAGATATTTGAAATAAGTATGCACAAAGGTAAACAACCATGTCCAACATATAAGACATTGACCCCTAGTTATAATAACATTCTGTTCTATTATGCATTCGGGGTCTAACTGTGGTAGGTAAACTAACGTATCCAGTTAACGCAGGAATATTAGATTCTGCGGTAGTTAGTGATTATGATTCTAGAGTTACAGAATTTAATAATAATAGAGCCTTTAGTAATGTATCTGTTAATCCTGTATTAAAAACAGTACATATCAATGAGGAAAATTCTGCTCAAATTGCTGCCTTTGTTAATTCTGCTATCTTTACAGAAATTAGAAAGAGTTCTCATACAGGAAGTATTTCCAATGATGCAGTTTCAAGAATAGGAAATAGGATATTACCTGTAGAAAGTAGTCCTAATGCGAGTTCTTTAGCACTATATGCTACTAACAAAGAAGAAACTCATGGGTTTAAAGTTAAATTATATGATAGTATTATCTCTGCTTCAGCAACAAATAGAAAGTTTATGTTTTCAACAACTGATTATCCTAGTTCTGATTTTGTTGGAATAGATATAGATAATTACGATTACTTTATTATAATTAATCCTGAAATTGTTAGTGTTGGTGCAGATACAGTTAGACCTCACTTTGCTAAAATTACAGGTATTGTAGGATTTGATACCTTTGGAGATGGGTTGGAGTTCAGTCCTAGTTATCCTACAGGTGTACCTAATGGTTGTAATATTGAAATATTCAAAGGGCCAGCAAAAACAGATACAGATATAGTAGCAGTTAGTTATGGTTTAAGAGGAGATGTAGATGCATCTACCGATAAATTTGATGTGTTTAATGTAGCAAGTAGACCTACTTTTTATTTCTATAATGATAGACTAGATGAAGATGACCAATTAGATTATACAACAAAATATACTGTAACGGTATTACGTTGGTGGAATTATGGAACTACAGTTACGGGTACTAGTGTTAAAGTACATGCTCAATTTGATGAGGGGTTAGAAAGTACTTCTACAAAGTCTATACAATTATCAGTCGCAGACGCATTTAAATTATCTGAAGGAATATCTTTGTTTGATACAAATGGTGTTTACTTAGGTAATGTAGAAGCAAGGTGGACTACAGGAACATTATCTAGTGGTTTTAATTCTTATGTACACTTAGATTTTGCTAGGGTTGCTATATCTGCTGCTAGTAATGTTACATTGAAAATAGGTAAAACAATTCAGAATGTAGTATTTAGAACTGAATCTAAATTTGGTGATACTATCCCAAACATAGGTAAGCACCGATTAGATGCATTACTTATAGATGCTAATAGAGACTTAGATGATGCTGGTAAACAATATAATTTTGCAGTAGAGTCAACAGGTGTATTAATCAATGGGGCAAAAAATGCCAACGCTGGAACAACAATAGCAGTAGACACTGTTAATGCAACTACTAAATTTGCAATAGGTGATACAGTATATGATAATGCTGACGCAGTTGTAGGAGTTATTAGTGCTATTACCTCTACACAGATAACATTACTAGCAAACAATGTAGTGGCATTAGCAAATGATGAAAACCTAAAAAGACATATTCCTGATTTTAATCCTATTAGATGGCATAAGGCATTTCCTAGAATGCATAGACAGGCTGCTAATCTTCTAGTTGTAAGTAGTGCCGTAGATGGTGGAATGACAGGGCCAAGTAAATATTTAACATTTGAAAAATCTGAATTAAAGAATGATAGAATACCATTAGTTCAAGGGTCTAATCTAAATAATCCTAAAAATAAAATGACTAAGATAGCACAAGTAAGTTTTCTTGATAACAGTGGCATTAGCCATAAAAAGATTAAAGAAAATGAAATATTAAAAATGAGAAAAACTATTTTTACAGACAATCTTGGATATAAATTAATTAAAGGCAGAACAACAATAGTAAGCAATGTATTCAGAATTATGGATTTAGATTCTAATTATGATTTAAGAAACATATTAGCAGACAATTCTATTATTTTAATAAAAGGATACTATTACGTTGTTAGTTCTGTTCCTGCTAAAGTTCGTGTTTCTAGTGGAGATTACCAAATTATTAACATTAAAGCAAAGAGAGCAGTAAGTGCTGCTAATTGGACTGTTAGTACTACACCTGAAGCCGCAGCAGGTAATAACCATCCAATTAGAGTTGCTCCTTATACAAAGGCATTAAATGTAGATTTTGAAGCAGATACCGTGTTTAACTTTACACAAAATAGATTAACGTTAAATGATAGAACAATAAACAAAGAAGATGCTAAATTATATAATGCATTGTGTGCATTTAAAACATTTAGTTCACATATTAATAAAATAGATTATGCTGATAGAGTTCACCAAGTAGTTAAACTACAAGATGAAGATACTAAATTCTATCAGACAACAGGACAAAGACTCTATTATTATAATGGGTCTTATGCAGTACATGAAGAAGTATTTAGTGGTTTAATTGAAGATATCGAAACTGCTACTGAAAATGGTCTTAACATAGTTACAATAACAGGTAGAGATAATATGTCTAAATTTTTATCTAAAACTATCAATAAGAATATGGTCTCAGGAGAGGATTTAGTAATGAGTACTATGTCACCTTATACAGGTACAGTTGAGGCATTTAAGACTGGAAGCGGTACAAGTTTAACTGGTAATACTAGTAGTATGTTAGTAGGTAAAAATGTAAAATTAAATGCTAGTGGTGGAGTTGTTAATAAATATGAAATTGTGGTAAACCAAGAAGGAGAACTATTAGGAGAAGTTGTTAGTATTAGTGGAGCAGATATTACTTTGGCTCATACTATTTGTGATACTCCAACTACTTCTACTACAGCAATAAAACACTATGACCCGTTTGTAGATAATACACGTATGATTGGTTTAAAATCATTACAATCTAATCCTCTTCATACAAATACTGTAAACGATTTTACTTCATTTAGTGAAAAAGGATTAATCTTTGATAAAGCAATTAAAGTAGATGGTAGAGTGCCTAATCACAGTATTGGTAATGTACAGGGTACATCTGCGAGTGGAGTTAATTTTGATGATGGGACTTTAGGATTTGATATTAGTAGTTTTAAGAGTGTGTCTACTGATGATGCATCTCATGCTTTCCATATAGGTGATGAGAATGGTGCTACTAATACAATAACAAATTATAACACACTTAATTCTGAAACCTTTAGTGTAGTTGAAGTAAATGAAAAGAGTGAAGGTAATACCACTATTTCTATTGCACCTAAGATGCCTATTGTTCTAGGTAGACTTGATACCAATACATCAGATAGTAGAGGAAATACGCATATTTATATGGTGAATAATAATATTAATACAGGTGGGTATATACATAGATTACCTAATACCTTTAATGGTGTCTATCATCCAAAAGAAACTATTAGATATTGGGATTTACAAACATTTAATTCAGGAACATTGAGAAGAAAATCTGACACTATTTATGCAGAAGGAAAAAAGTCACAACGAATACAAGGTTATGCAGTTGGTTATGGAACAACGGTTACAGGAATAGTTACTACTCCTACACCAACAATAGATAACAAACCTATACTTGGAAGTAATACATTACAAGGTTATACTCAAAAAGATGCCTTTTATGGAACGAGTGATTTAATAGAATCTTATCAATATACTGCTGGAAACAATGTAAGCGAATATGATATTATGTATCGTGCATTTGAGCAAATAGACCCTAGAACTATTCCTTATGAGTTAATGGCAGTAGGAGATATATATCCTCTTTCTAAATTAAGATGGAACAACTTAGGTTATCATACTCTTTCATATGACGATTTTGCTATATTATTAGAATCTAAGTCTTCGGTAACTGGGTCTACTTCACATCAACTGTATGAAGGCTCTACAAAACAAACAGAAAAAACAGAAAACATGTTTGAATTAGCACAAATAAGTAGTGCAACTCAGACTACTAATCAACTTAGAAGATGGGGAGTTATTAAGTTAGTAGAAGCAACATTTGATTGGCATTTTAACCCTGTAGATTTTGAATCATTAAAACCTTCTGAACAGATACCAACTATACCATATTTTGATTATGTGACGTTTCCTAAACCAACGGTAGATATAGGTACAATAGCAATAGGTGGTGATGGTAGTATGACTTCTGAAGGTCTTACTGAAAGTGATGGAGATGTATTTTATGATGAAGATAAAATTGGGGATTATCCCTCTACTGGCCCAAATGTGGCTAGTGGGTATGCAACAACAACTAATCAAAGTGGAGATGTAGTTGCTACTGAGTCTAATGGTTTAATTACTAAGGTTGATGGAACAAGTGCTGACCGTTTCAAAACTAACCTTATTTTCGATAACGGTTCAACTTATACCTATGGTAATGCTACTAACAAAGACATGTTAAGATTTGATGGTAATAATGCGGTAGAAGGAATAGAAAGATTTAGAATTCATAGAACTATTGATTATATGATTGATAATTTAGATACTACTACTGATGCTACTTTCTTAAATGATAGACAAAATGCATTAAAAAATATTAGATGGACTGATGTTTTCTTTACTCGAACAAATACTAAACTTACTAACTTTAAATTTGCTGATTTAACAAAGAGTGGTCATTCTTATAGTCCACCAAACGTTATATTACCAATAATTATAGAAGAAAAACTAAATACAGGAAATGCTGATGCTAGAACATTTAGTCCATTTGTTCATGGGAACAATTGGGATGGTAGTGGTAGACATTATTTACATATGTCAAGAGTAATTGCTGGTTTAATAGAAAGATATAAAAGTGCTGGTACAGGAAATACTTTTATTAATTTTTACGATAAATATGGAATGGGAATAACTGATACGAATTCTACTTCCTTTGCTCATCCTTATGACAACTGTATTGGTGTATTCAAAGATGTTAGATTAGCAGAAAAAAATAGTCCGTATGTAAAGATGGATAAACTAACCATTACTAGCGCACCATTACAATTAGATACAGATGCTCACTATGCTGCGTATGTTGCTTCAGTGGGTACTACATTAGACCAACATACAAGAACTTCTTTTATACAATCGTATCCTAGTAGTAAAACACTATCTATGATTGGAACAAGAACGACCGCAGATTTCTTTGGCGTGAAAAACCCCGCAGGTATTTCTATATTTACAAACTACGAAATAACACATTCTGCTTTAACTGCAAATGATACTGGGACTGTTGGTTCTGCTCAAATGTTAGTGAAACCTCGTTTTGATTTAACAGGTGAATCAGGTAATAGTATAGCGTTAACATTAAATCATAGTACTACACACAGTTGGTTGAGTTATATGCCTAACCTAACAGGGTATTATATTGTATCGGAGGCTCTTACCGATATTTCCAATTCTTCTACTGCTGTAGCAGGTAAACTAAGCGATGACCCTGATGGTGGTCATCCAGCACATATCCATAAAATAATAAGTCATACTGTGTCTACATTACCAACTGCCGGAAATGGAACAAATGGTAACATTGAAACACACACTATTACATTTGATAGCACTTTATCTGTACAAAGTGGAACTGGGTATGAAGGGAAATATAGATTGATGAGAATTTCTGAAAACACTTTTGATGGACATAAAGATATAATTGAATTTAATGTTATGAAACCACAAGAAGTAGCCTTCAATTGGCAAACAGGTGGAGAAGGTGATTCAGATACACAATTTCAAGAATCAGTATATGAGATGCATCTTTTATTAGATATAGATAATGCTTCTACCTTTATTGAAAGAAGAACAAATACAGCAATAGATGACAACTTTACAAATGAAGAAATTATTGATACATATATTACAGATGGAAATAATACACAGAGAAAAGAAATAAAAATTGCTACCACAAGAAAGAAAGGAAGTTCAGGTTCTAAAACACAAGCAGGGTTAGTTATGACTTATGAGGGTTCATTAACTGCATATGGTGTAGTTTCTTTCGGTGAAGTTTTCGATGTTGTTCTTAATAGAAGACCTAAACTAAAAAATATAAAAACTTGTCATATAGGAAGTTCATATCTTATAGGAAGTAGCATAGAAAAAGAAGTAGAAAATTTAGTAAAAGATAGTGGGTTAATTTATAATTCTGCTAAGAGTTTTTCTGAATATACAGGTAATGTAGTAAATACAATTAGTCAGTACACCAGCAACGGTATACCAATAATTGCTATACGTTGTTTTGATACTGCTACTAATGTAGATGTAGGAGACATATTGTATTCAAAAGATGGATATTTAATAGGACAAGTACATCATGTTTCGGGTCTATATATTCAGATTCTAAATGTTTTAAATTCAAATACTCTGTTAGGTTATTATACTCCAACTCAATATGATGAACTGATTAGAATTAATAAGAAAACCTTTGTCACTTCTTTAAATTTAGAAGACTTAGATGTTTTCTCTGCATTAAATGCTTTAGTTTCTAAGAAAGGATTAGAATATACATTGAAAAATAATACTATAACAACAAGAAATGTAGATGATGTTAGTAGTTTAAGAAAATTCTCTGTAGGCTATTTAGAATCTAATAGATTAATCTCCGTACACAGTAACCAATCATTATTTGATAAAGCAAACAAAGTTATTGTCATTGGTGATAAAATACGAACGGAAGTCTCAACGCCTAATACTGGTTCTGATAAAGTTATTAGAATAGTAGATTCTTCTATTAAAGATATTACAGAAGCCAATCAAATAGCCAATCAAACACTAAAAATTCATACTGACCCTAGTAGAAAGATTACATTAACATTAGATAAAAAAGGCTTAGAATTAATGGAAGCAGGAGATATAGTAACTTTAAATTTCCCTAATCATAATATTCCTAAAGATGATTATCAAGTGTTTGAAATTGAAAATGTATTGGGTGGTGTTATGAAGTTAACAGTTGGAACCTTTAACAAAACAATTGCAGAAAGGTTAACTGAAATATCATTACAACAAGCAAAGGCAAACATTTCTAATATGTCAAAAGATGCAATGATTGTAAGTGCTGGTCTATCCTTATCTGATAGTTTAAACATAAACACTCTTGGAGTATCATATGAAATTACTAGTACTGTTATGACAAATCCTAATCTAGGTTTTGATGATGCTGTAGGTTTTACTGAAACTGTTAACTTTGATACACAGACGACCCTTAAATCAGACTATGATGATGCAATAATAAGAAATAGAGGAAAAAAATACTATTCTAAGTTTCTTAGAGAGTAATAAACGGAGAGAAAAATAAATGATAGTAAACATAGGAAAAGAAGAAATTGCCGTTAGTTACATTGCGGTTAATTATAGAAAGATAAAAGTAGGTAATGGTGGTGATGATACTGCTGCTTCTCAAACTAAATTAGATTCTATTATTACTAATACTAATGGTAGTGAATTGTTTAAGACAGTAATCCCTTCAGTAATTGGGTCTGAATTAGTTTGGACAGTTAGTTTTACGGGTACTGAATTAGGAACACAAGGTGTTGCAGAATTGGGAATATTCCACTCTACATCGGATAAACTCTTGAGCCGAGTCACATTCGCTAATACCGGAATAGTACCGTCTACGGATACAGTAACATTTACAGTAAGGTTGGAAGTGAACTAAAATGACACAAAATAATCCTGATTTTCTAAGTACAATGAGTACTGGCCCTACAACTAGATTAACAGATGGAGCAGACAATATTCACAGTTTGATTTTTGCTCAAATGAATATTGCTACATCAGATAATAGAGTAATAGATGGTTTTAATATTACTCAGAATACAAGTGGTACATATACTACCTATGCAGTAACGGCAGGGTCAATTTTTAGAGATGGTTTGTTAAAAACTATTGGTGCTACAGCATCAGATTCTAATTTAACAGTTGCAATTGGCTCAAAATCTTTTGATTGGTATGGTGTATTAGTGGTAACTAATGCTGACCCAAATGCATTTGCTATTAGAGTAGGAGCATCTAGTGGTTCTACTGCAAAGGTTTCTAATTTAGAAGCAGGAGATATACCAATAGCAGTTATTAAATTCACTAGTGGACAATTAGGAGTAGAGAATCAAATACAATATTTGGCTTATGGACAAACTGTTAGAGAACTTTCTATTGTAAAAGATAATGGTAGTGGTGTTCCTTTAGAAACATTAAGAATAAATAAAGAAGGAACTCTAACTTATACTCCTAGTTCTACTTCTTACTCACTAACTCTTCCTTCAGCAAGTGGAACTATTGCTTTAACAACTCAAGCATATACTCATCCTAACCATAGTGGTGATGTAACTTCTAGTGCAGATGGTGCTACAACTATTGCTGCTGATGCAGTAACTTATGCTAAAATGCAGAACGTGTCTGCTACTAATAGAATATTAGGAAGAGATAGTGCTAATGCAGGAATTGTAGAAGAGATTACCCCTGCTAATGTTGTTGCTATGCTTGGAATTGAAGCAGGTGCAACTGCTGACCAAACAGATGGTCAAATAGAAACTGCATATAATAATCAAGTTGCAGTAGTTAGTACTTCTGAGAAAAATGCAGGAACTTCAACTGCAATCAAAAGATTTACTCCTGCTGATATTCACAGTATGATTGATACACATGCTGCATTTAGTAATACAGATGTAAACGTTAGCATTGCTAATCTTAAAACTAAATTAAATAGTGATTTTGGTGGAGACTTTACAATAGGTAGTCAAAATAATGATACTGCAACAATTAGTGGTCATCTAACTGTTGGTGGTAATTTAACAATTCAAGGTAATACAACTACTATTAATACTGAAACAGTTTCTTTACAAGATAATATTTTATTATTAAATAGTAATTCTGCTAATACTCCTAGTGAAAATGCAGGACTAGAAGTAGAACGTGGTAATTCTGCTAATGTAAAATTAATATGGAATGAATCTACAGATAGGTGGCAATTTACAAACGATGGTTCTGCTTACTTTAACTTGCCAACTACCGCAGAATTAGCAAACCCATATAGTCATCCCGAAAGTGATGTTACTAATTTAGATACAAGTGGAGCAGAAGTATTAGATACATTAGTTACTAATGCTACTGGTCATATTACTGCTATGACAAAAAGAACATTAACTAAAGCAAATTTAGGATTAGGTAATGTTGAAAATACTGCAATATCTAGTTTTGCAGGTACTAGTAGTATAACTACTGTTGGAACAATAGGAACAGGTACTTGGAATGCTACTCCAATTGCATCTGCTAAGATTGCTGATGATGCAATAACTCAAGCCAAGTTAGGTGATGATGCAGTAGGTGCTGCTCAATTAGCATCTAATGCAGTAATCAATGCGAGTGTTGCATCTAATGCTGCTATTGCACAAAGTAAAATAGATGGTCTATCTACTTCTTTATCCGGTAAAGAACCTAGTCTTACAATTGGTATTGGGTTAAATAGAACTAGTGCAACATTGGCTCTTGATATTAATTCTTTAACAAATGAAAATGCTATTCATAGAACTAATGATACTTTAGCCTTTTATGATGCTGATGGTAATACAACTAAACTAAGAAAGGTAACATTAGCAAATATACTAAATAAATTAACTACTGCTGATATTCCTGCTGATGCAATTACAGGAGCAAAAATTGCAGATGATGCAGTAGCAGCAGAACATATAGCAAGTAACGCTATTGTAAATGCATCGGTGGCTTCTAATGCAGCAATAACTGCTGATAAATTAGTAAATGCAAGTGGCTCTAGTGCTGATACAAAACAGATTTTTAGATATGATGAAAGGCAGAAACTTTCAAATATTGCTGAGAATGCAAATAATTTTGTTTTAACAAATGGTGCAGTTAGTAATGCTCATCTAGCAGGTAGTATTGCAAATGCTAAGTTATCAAATTATTCTGTTACAGTTAACAGTAATGCAGTTGCATTAGGAGCAAGTATTACATTAGATACGGATGATTTTGCAGAAGGAACAAATAAATACTATACTGATGAAAGAGTAGATGATAGAGTTAATACATTAATTACTGATGGGGAAGGAATTACTACTACCTATAATGATAGTTCTAATACTTTGACTATATCTGCTGAAGATGCTACTACTTCTAATAAAGGTGTGGCATCTTTTGCTACTGCTGACTTTGAAGTTAGTAGTGGTGCAGTTGGTATTAAAGCAGCAGGAATAAGTAATTCACAATTAGCAGGTAGCATAGCACAAAGTAAAGTAACTGATTTAGTTTCTAATTTAGCAGCCAAATCTCCTATAGCAGACCCTACTTTTACTGGTGAAATAGGAATAGGTTCAGTAAATGTAAGTCAAACAGAATTAGGAATTTTAGAAGGGGCTACTCTTACTACAGCAGAATTGAATTATGTAGATGGAGTTACATCTAGTATACAAACACAATTAAATACAAAATTATCAACACTTTCTGTATCAGGATTAAGTGATGTTAGTTCAGGATTAGTTAATAGTATTGCAAGTAACAATACAATAACTCAAATTCCTAGTGCAAAGGCCGTGTTTGATTTGGTTACGGGTGCTGAGAATTTAACTAGAACATATGTTGCTGATTTTGATGATGTAGAAGGTAATGCTAACAGTAAAACTTTACGATTAACTTCTAGTCAAGGGGAGACAGATGAAATATTCTTCTCATCAGGTGATGGTATGAGTCTAACTAAAAGTGGAAATAATCAAGCATTAACAATTACTAATACTAATTTTGGTAATTTAATTACAGGTGCAGCATTTAGTGAAGGTTTACTAACTCTTACACAGAACGATAGTAGTACATTAACTGCAACTATTCCT